>Ga0209396_1000159_pt1 | contig 86818 bp, 86 predicted proteins | sample GOMGulsemesocosm_6_FD_184638 | JGI IMG/M metagenome (GOLD analysis project Ga0209396, IMG submission 184638) | Methane-oxidizing microbial communities from mesocosms in the Gulf of Mexico - GOM8C Gulf of Mexico (SPAdes) (version 2) | ecosystem: Environmental > Aquatic > Marine > Cold seeps... | reverse complement strand
CGTCTCTACTTTCTGTTAGAATTTTAAATCCGTTGGCATTTCCTTCAAAGTCTATCAAATCTTGATATTCTTTTTCAGTCAATTTTTCTTTATATTTAGCGCCATTACCCGTTTTAAAATATTCTCCAATTGCTTTCTCTCCAGAATGCCCAAAAGGTGGATTTCCGATATCATGAGTTACAGAAGCCGTAGCTACAATTGCACCGAAATCATTAAAAGTATAGCCTAAATCTACTAGGTTTGGATGACGTTCTAGCAATACTTTACCAACACGTCTACCAATACTTCTACCAACAACAGACACTTCTAAACTGTGTGTTAAACGCGTGTGTACAAAGTCGGTTTCTGATAACGGTATTACCTGTGTTTTGTCTTGTAAGCTTCTAAAAGCTGATGAAAAAATGATTCTATCAAAATCTACATCAAACCCCAAACGTGTTTCATCTTGTTTGGCTCTGTGTCGTTTTTCTGTATCTCCAAATCGCTTTAACGATAGTAATTGTTCCCAGTTCATCATAATAAAAAAATATTGCCGAAGTTAACAAAAAAAGAGAAGTATAATTACCTCTCTTTTTTCAACTTTTAATTTAATTTTTGTCCAAGGGGACGGTTGTGAATTTGATTAAGATCCACACATTAAGCAATCGTCATCTGGCGCTCCGTTCTTAGAAGCATCTACCATTGCTTTAAACTCTGAAGCAGACATTGGCTTTTCATCTTCAATGACGTCTTCTTTCTTTTCTATGTTTAATGTAAACTGTTTTGCGTTTACAGCAGATTTTGTTCTTAAGTAATACATTCCGGTTTTTAATCCAGATTTCCATCCGTAGAAATGCATTGATGTTAATTTACCAAAATCTGGGTCTTGCATAAACAAGTTCAACGATTGAGATTGATCGATAAAATACCCTCTATGGCGCGCCATATCGATAATATCTTTCATACTCATTTCCCAAACTGTTTTGTACAGTTCTTTTAAGTCTGCAGGAATTATATCAATATGTTGGATAGATCCGTTTGCACGCATAATATCTTCTTTCATATTGTTATCCCACAATCCTAATTCTACTAAGTCTTCTAATAAGTGCTTGTTTACAACAATAAACTCACCAGATAATACTCTACGAGTATAAATATTAGAAGTATATGGTTCAAATGCTTCGTTGTTTCCTAAAATTTGAGAGGTAGATGCTGTTGGCATTGGAGCTACTAATAACGAGTTTCTAACTCCATGTTTCATTACGTTTTTACGCAACTTTGCCCAATCCCAGTTTCCACTTAATTCGTCATCTTTAATTCCCCACATGTTAAATTGGAATTCTCCTTCTGACATCGGAGATCCTTTAAAAGTAGAATAGGGTTCTTTTGCTTTTGCAATCTCCATAGAAGAAGTTACAGCAGCAAAATACATGGTTTCAAAAATATCTTGATTTAATTTTTTCGCTTCATCAGAAGTAAATGGCAAACGTAAGTTGATAAATGTATCTGCCAATCCTTGAATTCCTAATCCTACTGGTCTGTGACGGAAATTTGAGTTTTCTGCCTCTTTCACTGGATAGTAGTTCATATCGATAACCGTATCTAAATTACGTGTTACCTTTTTAGTTACTTCAAATAATCTTTTATGGTTAAAGAATTTCTCACCATTTTCTTTTTCTGTAACAAACATTGGCAATGCAATAGAGGCTAGGTTACATACAGCAACCTCATCTTTTGCAGTGTATTCCATAATTTCTGTACACAAGTTAGAAGAACGAATGGTTCCTAAATTTTTGTGATTTGTTTTACGGTTTACGGCATCTTTATATAACATATAAGGAGTTCCTGTCTCAATTTGAGATTCTAGAATTTTCTCCCAAAGTACACGTGCTTTGATTGTTCTTCTTCCTTTTTTAGATGCTTCATATCCTTCATATAAACGCTCAAATTCATCTCCGTAAGAATCAAATAAATGTGGACATTCATTTGGACACATCAAGGTCCAAGTACCATCTTCTTGTACACGTTTCATGAATAAATCTGGAATCCACATTGCATAGAATAAATCTCTAGCGCGCATTTCTTCTTTACCATGATTCTTTTTCAAATCTAAGAATTCAAAAATATCTGCATGCCAAGGCTCTAAATACATTGCGAAAGAACCTTTACGTTTTCCTCCTCCTTGATCTACGTAACGAGCAGTATCATTAAATACTTTTAACATCGGTACAATTCCATTTGATGTACCATTTGTTCCTCTAATATAAGAACCTGTAGCTCTTACATTGTGAAGAGATAATCCAATACCACCGGCAGATTGTGAAATTCTTGCTGTTTGTTTTAAGGTATCATAAATACCATCAATACTATCGTCTTGCATTTGTAATAAGAAACAAGATGACATTTGAGGTTTTGGTGTACCTGCATTAAACAATGTTGGTGTTGCATGTGTAAAATACTTTTTACTCATCAACTCGTAGGTTGCAATAGCTTCGTCAATATCTTCTTTGTGGATTCCTATAGAAACACGCATCAACATGTGTTGTGGACGTTCTGCAATTTGACCGTTTAATTTTAATAAATATGAACGCTCTAATGTTTTAAAACCAAAATAATCATAATTAAAATCTCTATTATATATAATAGTAGAATCTAATTTCTCTGCATTGTCTTTGATGATTTTATACACATCATCTGCCAACAATGGCGCTTTTTTATCTGTACGTGGATTTACATAGTAGTACAAATCATCCATTGTTTCAGAGAATGATTTCTTTGTGTTTTTATGTAAGTTAGAAACAGCAATTCTAGCAGCTAACTTTGCATAATCTGGATGAGCAGTTGTCATTGTTGCAGCTGTTTCTGCAGCTAAATTGTCTAATTCTGATGTGGTAACACCGTCATATAAACCTTCAATAACACGCATGGCAACTTTTACAGGATCAACAATTTTGTTTAATCCGTAGCACATCTTCTTGACTCTTGCCGTAATCTTGTCAAACATTACCGGCTCTTTCTTGCCATCTCTTTTTAGTACATCCATGTTAAATAAGGTATTAAATTAGTTATTTGGTTTGTTGAGTCGTCAAAAAAATCCACATAATTTTGACGTATAATTTTATTTATGATATCCTTTATAAAAAGGAAAATGCTTTTGTTTTCTTAGTATAAAACTTAGTGCTTAGGGAAACACTAAGCTTAAAAATCTGAGTCGAAACTGATACTTCCAGTTCCACCAGATTTCACTCCTGCTTTTTGATATTCTGAAACTCTTTTTTCGAAGAAGTTTGTTTTCCCTTCTAAAGAAATCATTTCCATAAAGTCAAATGGATTTTTAGAATCGTATACTTTATCACATCCGAATTCTAATAATAACCTATCTGTTACATACTCTAAATACTCTGTCATTAACTTGGCGTTCATACCAATTAAACTAACTGGTAAAGACTCCGTAATAAACTCTCTTTCAATATTTAATGCATCAATAATAATTTCTTTGATACGTTCTTTAGGTACTTTGTTTACAATGTGATGATTGTGTAAGTGTACAGCAAAATCACAATGCATTCCTTCATCTCTTGAAATCAATTCGTTAGAAAAAGCCAATCCTGGTAACAATCCTCTTTTCTTTAACCAGAAAATAGAACAAAATGATCCAGAAAAGAAAATTCCTTCTACTGCTGCGAAAGCAATTAATCGTTCTGCAAAAGAATCAGATTCTATCCATTTTAAAGCCCAGTCTGCTTTTAATTTAATTGCAGGAAAAGTATCAATAGCTCTAAATAATTTATCCTTTTCTACTTCATCCTTTACATAGGTGTCTATTAAAAGAGAATATGTTTCTGAATGAATGTTTTCCATCATGATTTGGAAACCATAAAAGAATTTTGCTTCAGAATATTGCACTTCATTCACAAAGTTTTCAGCTAAATTTTCGTTTACAATTCCGTCTGAAGCTGCAAAAAAGGCTAAAATATGTTTGATAAAGTAACGCTCATCTTCTGATAATTTTGTGTTCCAGTCGATTACATCTTCAGATAAATCAATTTCTTCAGCGGTCCAAATACAAGCTTGTTGTTTCTTGTACCATTCCCATAAATCATCATGCTGAATTGGGAAAATTACGAATCGGTTTTCGTTTGGCTGTAAAATAGGTTCTATGGCAGACATTCTTCTTTAGGAAATTTAGTTGTTTTGTGTTTGTGTTGTTTTGTCGAAAATGACGTTAACAAAGATTGGAAAATTTGTCTGAAATACGAAGTCATACTTATTCACAATAACTCGAAGTTTTTAACAAAACGTTCACATTTGAGTTTTTTTTACGATTCTCTATATTTCTGTAAACAACTGTAAATCAACCTATTAAAAATGCGATTTTCTTTAATCCCTTGATTCTATTGAGTTTCTTAAAACAGGTCAGTTTTACATTTTGTTATTTTTGACAATTCTTTTTCTAGAATTTTATTTAGATTTTTTCCAAAAAAAAAATGACCTATAAAATATAGGTCAATCTTCTTTAAATTTTATGTTTTTTATTGATTGATTGTGGCAGTCATATTCATAAACACTTCAACTTTAAAATCCATTGCACCTGCATCAGAAAGAACGCTTCCAGAAAGGTTTATTGTTATTGAATTGTTATTTAGAAAGGCTGACTCTACTTGACTAAGTACTGCTGCATCTGTAATATTAAAAACAGTTCCTGCATTTGCAGCCTGTGAAATATTTAAATTGGTAAGTGTCCCAACAACAATATTGTCAAACTTTAATGTTCCTGAAGAAACAGTTCCAGCATTGTTTCCAGTAAATTCTTTAAACGTATAGGTAAGTGTATTTATTTTTACTGCAGAAATTTCATTTCTATACTGAGCTAAATCACCAGAATTTAAATCAACCGTTTCACTTAAATTAAACGGAACTTCTGCTCCTTGTGTTTGAAGAACGTGTACATCTATTGTTTCTGTTAAGTCGTTATTAACATTAAGCTCTAAAAGCTCTCCTAAACTACCACATGATACAAGGGCAATTGAGATTGTCATTAAAAATATTATTTTTTTCATCTTGAGGATTTTTACAAAAATACAAATTACTTTTTTAAATGCTTTTCTGCCACTTTTTCTAATTCGGCATACCAGTCTTCTCCAAACTTTCTAACCAGTGCTTGTTTTACAAATTTATACACTGGTACTTGTAACTCTTTTCCTAAAGAACAAGCATCGTCACAAATTTCCCAGCTATCATAATTAACAGCAGAAAACTCACTATAGTCTTTAACTCTAATTGGATATAAATGACATGAAACAGGTTTTTTCCAAGAAATTAACCCTTGATTGTATGCTTCTTCAATGGCGCACAAAGCTGTGTTGTGTTCATCAAAAATCACATACGCACAGTCTGCGTTGTCTATTAAAGGGGTTTCTAATTCACCTGAATTATTGGTAACCCAAACGCCTTCTGTTTCAATAACCTTTATTCCTTCTTCACGTAAAAAAGGCTTTACAAGCGGGTAAATATCTTCCAAAATCTTGGTTTCTTCCTTCTCTAAAGGCGCACCAGCATCACCATCAATACAACAAGCTCCTTTACAAGCTGAAAGATTACAAACAAAATCTTTTTCTATAATACTTTCTGAAACGATTGACTTTCCGAGTTGAAACATTCGGCGAAAATACACTTATTTTAATAGTTTATACTCTAAATCAAACTAACTTACCTAATTTTGCAGATATAAAATCAACCAAAATGAATTTTAATATTAAAGAAATTGTTACTGCATTTATGGTCTTATTTGCTGTAATAGATATTATTGGAAACATTCCAATAATTATAGATTTAAGAAAGAAAGCTGGTAACATCGAATCAGGAAAAGCTTCTTTAATTGCAGGTACTATTATGATTGTTTTTCTTTTTTTAGGAAAAAGTCTTTTAAATTTTATCGGTGTAGACGTAAATTCTTTTGCAGTAGCTGGTGCTTTTATCTTATTTTTCATTGCCTTAGAAATGATTCTAGGAATTACTTTATATAAAGATGAAGAAGGCTCTGCTCTAACAGCTTCTGTTTTTCCGTTAGCTTTCCCACTTATTGCTGGACCAGGAAGTTTGACAACACTGTTGTCTTTAAGAGCTGAATATTATCTTGAAAACATAATCATTGCAGTGATATTAAATGTACTACTTATTTATATAGTCTTAAGAACCTCTACAAGAATTGAAAAAATGATTGGTCCAAATGGAATAAATATTATTAGAAAAGTATTTGGTGTAATTCTTTTAGCAATTGCAATAAAGCTTTTTGCAGCAAATATTAAAGAATTGTTTTAATGGCTAATTTTAATGTCTTAATTATAGGTGGTGGTGTTGCAGGGATGCAATGTGCTTTAGTTCTTGGTTCTGGTTTAAGCAAACCGTATGCTCTTGAAAAAAAAGTCGGAATTATCTTACATCAAAGAAACTCGCATTTACAAAATGCTTTGTTTAATAATGTTCTTGGTGTAAAGCCAAAAACACTTGGCAATGATATTCTTAGTGACGGAAAAGAACAATTAAAAACGTTATATCCACAAGTTTCTCAAATAGAAGATGAAAAAGTATGTGTCGTTGAAAAATCTAAAAATGGCTTTATTATTACAACAAACAAACGTTGTTATACTTCATCAATTGTAATACTCGCCTTAAACTATTCCAAACCATTTCTTATTGAAGGTTTGGATACCTATATTATTCCACATCAAAATGCGAATCCTAAGAAAGATAGAATCCAATTAAAAAATAAAAATTTTCTTATTGAAGAAGGGTTATATGTTTGCGGGACAATTGCAGGTCTAAGAAGTCAGTTTGCAATTGCTGCCGGAAGTGGAGCATCTGTAGGTACAGATATTTTAACACTTTGGAATGATGGAATTCCAACAAAAATTCATGATAAAGCATAAAAAAAGCTTAGTTATTCACTAAGCTTTTTTTTATTTATTTTCGATGTACTATTACTCTACTGTTACTGATTTCGCTAAGTTTCTTGGTTGATCTACGTTCTTATCTAGCATTACTGCTATGTGATAAGATAACAACTGAAACGGAACTGTAGTTAACAACGGAGTAAACGCCTCTTCTGTTTCTGGAATTTCAATTACATGATCTGCAATTTCTTTTACGATAACATCTCCCTCTGTAACAACAGCTATAATTTTACCTGATCTAGATTTAATTTCCTGAATATTACTAACCACTTTATCATAATGCCCTTTGTTTGTTGCAATAACAAAAATTGGCATATTCTCATCAATCAAAGCAATTGGGCCATGTTTCATCTCAGCAGCAGGATACCCTTCTGCATGAATATAAGAAATCTCTTTTAGCTTTAAAGCTCCCTCTAAAGCTACAGGAAAGTTAAATCCTCTTCCCAAATACAAACAATTAGTAGCGTCCTTATAAACAGAAGCTATATATTTTATTTGTTCATCAATTTTCAATAACTCTTCTACTTTATTCGGAATTAACTGTAAAGTTTGCAAATATGAATGAAAAGCAGATTTCGAAATAGTTCCTTTTTCTTTCCCTAATTTTAATGCAATTAAAGACAATAAGGTTATTTGAGTAGTAAATGCTTTTGTTGATGCAACACCTATTTCTGGTCCAGCATGCGTATATGCCCCTGCATGAGTTTCTCTAGCAATAGAAGAACCTACTACATTACAAATTCCAAAAACAAATGCTCCTTTAGATTTTGCTAACTTAACAGCAGCTAATGTATCTGCTGTTTCACCAGATTGAGAAATAGCAATAACAATATCTTTTTCTGTAATAATTGGGTTTCTATACCTAAACTCAGAAGCGTATTCTACTTCTACAGGAATTCTAGCTAGATCTTCAAACAAATACTCTGCAACTAAACCAGCATGCCAAGAAGTTCCACAGGCAACAATTATAATTCTGTCTGCATTTAAAAACTTCTCTATATTATCATCTACACCAGCCATTCTAATAATCCCTTCATTTGGGATCATTCTACCCCTATAGGTATCTATAATAGCCTTAGGTTGTTCATGAATTTCCTTCAACATAAAGTGATCATAACCACCTTTTTCTATTTGTTCTAAACTTAATTGTAATTCTTGAATTTTTGTATCTACTAAAGAATCATCGTGTATTTTACGGACTTTAATTCCTTTATTTAACTTGATGATAGCCATTTCTTCATCTTCTAAATAAATAGCGTCTTTCGTATACTCTATAAAAGGAGATGCATCTGATGCAACAAAAAATTCTGCATTGTCTTTTCCAATACCAATTGCAATTGGACTTCCAAGCTTAGCAACAATTATTTCATTGGGTTTCGACTTGTCAAAAACAGCAATCGCATAAGCCCCAACAACCTGAGTTAAAGCCAACTGAACAGCTTTACCCAACTTACAACCTTCTTGCTTTTTTACTTCTTCTATTAAATTTATTAAGACTTCTGTATCTGTATCACTTTTAAAAGAATATCCTCTGCTAATTAATTCTTTTTTTAATGTCGCATAATTTTCTATAATTCCATTATGAACAATCACTAAATCTCCAGACATAGAGTTATGAGGATGAGAATTAACATCGTTAGGAACTCCGTGAGTTGCCCATCTTGTATGTCCAATTCCTATATTTCCTTTCTTAGCTTGTTCATTAAGGTCAGTGATTTTTTCAAGTTCAGAAACCTTTCCTTTGGTTTTTGAGACACAAATCGTTTCTCCATCAAACATCATTATTCCTGCACTATCGTACCCTCTATATTCTAATCTTTGAAGACCTTTTACAACGATTGGGTAAGCGTCTCTATATCCTATATAACCGGTTATTCCACACATAGCTAATTTTTTTCTTTTTATTTTTTCTTAGAATACGTTATTTTCAATTGCGCTCTACGTGTACCGTTAGAAGGTAAATGGTTTAATATGGTTACCGCTTTAGGATTCCAGTTATAGCCTCTTATTAAAGTATCATTAAGGCTTAACACTACATCTGTTGCGTTAAAAACTTTTAACCCTAATGTTGGATTATATTCTGATTCTCCACTTATTAAATCTGAAAGATAATCAGTAATTCTAAACGAATAATAATCAGGTTTTTCATCTGTTTTTACCAAATTCCCTCCAAAAACTGCAGGCCCCTCAGACAAATGATCTTTTATTTGAGAAGCAGGAATTCCGTCTTTATATAAAAACAGTCTGTATGGTGTTGAAATGGTGTCGTAACCAACAATATTTTGATTTACATAAAAATTCAAAGAAGCATCATTAATTAACCATTCTTTTGTTTTCAAGTCTGCTAATTGACTAGCGGCTAAGATCTCAACCTGAGCCATATTACCTGCTGTACCTTGAAGAACTATGTTTTTATCTGTTGGATATACTTTTTCATCCATTTTATAGACACTTGTACTAAAATTAGACAAGGTAAAAGTATTGGCCATTCTAATCGTATCTACAATTGTTGTTCCTCCTTTTAAGACCGTTTTTGTATATCGGATTTCTATAGAAGGTTTTAATTCTAAATTAGTCGTACTTAAATTAAAGCTAATTAAAGACCCTTCATTTCCAGAAGCCTGAATATAAAGCCCTTTAATATACTGATTTATTGCCTCTTGAGATTCGAAATTTGAAGTTCCATATTGATCTATGAAAATCTCCTTGATTTTATCTTCATTTAAAGGAACTCTAGCAAATGGGTTATTACTTGCTAACTTAACCGTGTCTGTTTTATATATTTCACCGTTACTCAATCTTCTTTTATACAGTAAAACTGTATCGGCTGCATTTGGTTTAAATTGATAATTTACTTCCGCATTTAATTCTCCAGGAAGAATTTGATATATGTCATTTGATCTGTAACTGTTCGACTTGGAAGGGTCAACTGGATTTAATCGATTCATATAGGTATCCGTTCTATATACGTTAAGATTAAATGCTTTAGTAACATCTCCAATTATAGAGTCTAAAACATAGTCAGATGCAGTATCTGTCTTTAATGTAGCTTGATACGGAAGCTTTAAGAAAACAGTATCAACCGTTGTCACAACAGTTGTATCTGCTCCATATACTCTATCAGCAGTATTAACTTTATCATCTAAAGCTAGTTGAGAAACAATAGAAGCTTCAATTTTCTCATAATTAGGATTGTTATAAACCCCTAAAAGATATTGTCCTAAAGAACCATTTAATTTTAGACCATCTGCTCTTACATCTGTAATTTGTTTATTTGTAATTACAATCTCAATTATAGTATCTTTTGTTTTGAATTTAGTATTACTCACTACTGAACTTGCAATATCTTGAAAATCTTTTTCACAAGAAATTATGGCAGTAATAAACAATATGAACATGCCAATATATACACTTTTTTTAATCATTTTTCTTTAAAATAATGGTTATTCTGCTAACACATCGTTAGCATAAAAATTTAAATAAGCTTCGGTTAATGTTTCTTCAGTTTGGTAGTCTAAAACAGGCTTATTGTTTTGCTCAATAAAACTATTTAACTCATCAGAAATACTTTCGCTTCCCTTTATTATCGCATCAGAATTTTCAATTGCGCTTTTAAGGATATTGGTGTGAGTAGGTGTTTGTATTGTTTCTATTTTACTTGAATCAATTTTATCAAACTTTACTTTATCTGCCAATGTTGGGTTTAGTGTCCCTTCAAAATCATTATTATAAATTGATGTAACAATTTTGCTTTCAGCAAACAAAGGCTCTTCTTTATAATACTCTTTTAAATATAGTGGCAACAAAGATGCCATCCAACCATGAATATGGATAATGTCTGGCGCCCAGTTTAATTTCTTAACAGTTTCTATAACTCCTTTCGCAAAAAAGATAGCTCTTTCATCATTATCATTAAATAATTTATCATCTTCATCTGTAAAAACTGCTTTACGTTTAAAGTATTCATCATTATCAATAAAATAAACCTGCATTCTTTCTTTAGGAATTGAAGCTACTTTAATAATCAATGGCATATCCATATCATTAATTATTAAATTCATTCCAGACAATCTAATTACTTCATGTAATTGGTGTCTTCTTTCATTAATTACACCAAATCTTGGCATAAAAATACGGGTTTGAACTCCTTTAGAATGCGCCTTTCTAGCAGCATTAAAAGCTGTAGATGCCATTTCTGTTTCTGGTAAATATGGTACTACTTCTGACGAAACGTATAATATTCTCTTATCTTTCATTGAGTTAATTCCTTTTATAAGAAGTGCAAAAATACACTTTTTTATGCTAAATTCATGTTAAAATGGTAAGTTTGCACACATTTTACAAATAGGGTTTATGCAAATTTTTGAAAAAAAGAATGCTTTAATTAATTGTCTTTCTATACTTAAGCAAAAAAACAAGCAAATTGGTTTTGTTCCAACTATGGGAGCACTACATAATGGGCATCTTTCTTTAGTAGAAGAATCAAATAAAAACAATGACATTTCTGTTGTGACCATATTTGTAAACCCTACTCAATTTAACAAGGAAGAAGACTTAAAAAAGTATCCAAAAACACTTGAAAACGACTTAAAACTATTAAAGTCTGTTCAATGTGATATTGTTTTTATCCCTACAGTAGAAGAAATATATTCAACCAAAGTTGTTTCCAAAACATATTCATTTGATGGAATTGAACATCAAATGGAAGGGAGATTTAGAGATGGCCATTTTGACGGAGTTGCAACAATTGTTCAAGCTTTTCTCGAAATTGTAAAACCAAACAGGGCCTATTTTGGAGAAAAGGATTATCAGCAATTACAAGTTGTAAAAAAATTAGCTGAAAAAGAAAATTTATCTGTAAAGGTAATAGGATGCCCTATATTTAGAGAGAATGATGGCCTAGCTATGAGCTCTAGAAATACTAGATTGTCTGAGAATCAAAGAAATGCTTCTCCTCTGATTTATCAAACTCTAAAAAACGCTTCTAATTTAATTAATACTACCAAAATAGCTAACATTTATGCTTTTGTTAAAGACGAATTCGACAACAATGAATTGTTAGAGTTAGAGTATTTTACCATAGCAGAACAAGAAAGTCTACAAGAAGTAAGCACATTACAGATTGGCAAAAAGTACAGAGCATTTATTGCCGTTAATGCAGGCAATGTTAGATTGATAGATAACATTTTTTTACCCATAAATAAATAGCTTTCCTTTTTATATTTTTTAACTTATAAATACATTTAAAAGTTTTATTTTCGCCACATGTTAGTACAAGTAGTAAAATCTAAAATCCACAGAGTTAAAGTAACTGGTGCCGATTTAAATTATATAGGAAGCATTACCATTGACTTAGATTTAATGGAAGCAGCAAACCTAATTGAAGGAGAAAAGGTGCAAATTGTTAACAATAACAATGGCGAAAGATTAGACACCTATGCAATTCCTGGCAAAAGAGGAAGTGGAGAAATTACCCTAAACGGAGCAGCGGCAAGAAGAGTTGCCGTTGGAGATGTATTAATTCTTATTACTTATGCTTTTATGGATTTTGAAGAAGCAAAAGAGTTTAAACCCTCTTTGGTTTTCCCTAACGAAGCAACAAATACACTTACCTAAGTTTTGAATAATACACTAAAGAAATCATTAAAAATTATTTTGCCGCTAGCTTTTGGGGGCTTTTTAGTATGGTATTCTTTGTCTAGTATTTCAATTTCCACTTTGGTTTCTTATTTTCAGAATGCTAATTATTGGTGGATTGCACTAGGATTGTTTTTTGGAGTTCTGAGCCATTTATCTAGAGCATATCGTTGGAAGTTTATGCTAGAACCCATAGGCTACAAACCTAAATTCACGAATAGCGTATTAGCTGTTTTGGTTGGTTATTTAGTAAACCTTGCCATCCCAAGAGCTGGGGAAGTTTCTAGAGCTGCAGTGTTAGCTAATTATGAAGATGTTCCTTTTGAAAAAGGCTTCGGAACTATTGTAGCAGAAAGAATTGCAGATTTAATAATGATGCTCTGTATTATTATGATCACTCTTTTTGTACAGTTTGATTTCATTTATGAGTTGCTTACCAAAAATTTTGACCCAACTAAAATCATTATTATAGTAGTTGGACTTATTGTTGGGTTTTACACATTTACCCAATACATAAAAAAAGCTAAGAAAGGATTCGCTTTAAAAATAAAAACCTTTGTTTCTGGTTTAGGCGAAGGCGTTACCAGTATTTTTAAAATGAAAAATAAATGGGCTTTTATTTTCCATACTGTATTTATTTGGTCAATGTATGTTGCCATGTTTTGGGCAACAATTCCTGCAATTGAAGGACTACAAGTTCCTTTTGGTGGCATTTTAATTGGATTTATTGCTGGCGGATTTAGTATTGCTGCAACAAACGGAGGCGTTGGGTTGTACCCAATCGCTGTAGCTAGTGCTTTGGCTTTATTCGGGGTCGATAATGAGCCTGCAACAGCTTTTGGTTGGATTATGTGGACAGCACAAACCGCAATGATCATCATTTTTGGAGGCTTATCATTTTTAATGCTTCCTATCTATAATAAAAACAAGTAATTTTCTTTTCTTTGTAAGAATAACTTCTTACAATACTTAAATGGCTAAAGTCAAAACCTCTTTTTTTTGTCAAAATTGTGGCGCTCAAACTCCAAAATGGACAGGACAATGTTCTACCTGCAACGAATGGAATACCATCGTTGAAGAAGTAATTCAAAAAGAAGAAAAAAGAACATGGAAACAATCTTCTGTTCTAAAACAAAAAGCAAAACCTTTAAGAATTGAAGAAATTCAGCTAAACCCTGAAGAAAGGATTCGCACAAATAACTCAGAACTAGATACCGTTTTAGGAGGCGGTTTGGTAAAAGGATCCGTTACTTTATTAGGTGGTGAACCTGGAATTGGAAAATCTACTTTAGTATTACAAATTGCCTTGGCAATTCCACAAAAAGTACTGTATGTTTCTGGAGAAGAAAGTCAATCTCAAATAAAAATGAGAGCAGAAAGAATTAACTCTACAAACTCTAACTGCCTGGTCTTAACAGAAACAAATACGCAGCAAATTTTTAAAAACATAGAAGGAGTTCAACCAGAATTTCTAATTATTGATTCTATCCAAACCTTACACACAGAATCTATAGACGCAAGTCCGGGTAGCATTTCTCAAATTAGAGAAACTACAGCTGAATTGATAAAATTTGCCAAAGAAACTGCAACTCCTGTGTTGTTAATAGGGCATATTAATAAAGAAGGGCAAATAGCTGGTCCAAAAATTTTAGAGCATATGGTAGATGTCGTTTTACAATTTGAAGGCGATAGAAACCATACCTACAGAATATTAAGAGCACAAAAAAACAGATTTGGCTCAACCTCTGAGTTAGGAATTTACGAGATGCTATCTGATGGATTAAGAGAAATATCAAATCCGTCAGAAATTTTAATTTCTAAAAAAGACGATGACTTAAGTGGTACCGCAATTGCTTCTACATTAGAAGGTATTAGGCCATTAATGATTGAGGTTCAAGCATTGGTTAGCACAGCCGTTTATGGAACACCACAGCGCTCTACAACAGGTTATAATTTAAAAAGACTCCATATGATTTTAGCCGTTTTAGAAAAACGTGCTGGATTTAAATTAGGAGCTAAAGATGTGTTTTTAAATATTACAGGAGGAATCCATGTTGAAGACCCCGCAATAGATCTGGCTGTTGTAGCGGCAATTTTATCATCTAATGAAGATATTGCAATTTCCCCACATGTGTGTTTTGCTGCAGAAGTTGGCTTGGCGGGTGAAATTAGACCTGTTTCTAAAATTGATCAACGGATTTCTGAAGCAGAAAAATTAGGCTACAAGAAATTTGTTGCTTCCAAATACAATAAAATAACTTCTAAAAATCATAGCATTCAACTAATTCTTGTTGGAAAAGTAGAAGAAGCTTTTGCTACTTTATTTGCATAAAAAAACCGAGCAAATTTGCTCGGTTTATATTTTACAACTATTTCTGAAACATGTCCAGAGTAGATTATTTTTTGTTTACTCCTTTAATATATTTTTCTAAAGCCATTGTCATTGAAGGTGTCTCTGGTGCTGGTGCTGTTATATTACACTTCAAGCCTGCATCAGTAACCGCTTTAATTGTTGAGTTTCCAAATGCAGCAATACGAGTATCATTTTGCTTAAACTCAGGAAAGTTTTTAAATAAAGAGTCTATTCCAGACGGACTAAAGAAAACCAAAACATCATAACTTACATCTTCTAAATCAGATAAATCGCTTACAACTGTTTTATACAAAATAGCTTGTTTCCAGTCTACACCTAAATTATCTAGTTCTGCAGGAATTAACGCCTTTAATTTATCTGAAGAAGGTAATAAAAACTTCTCGTCTTTGTGTTTTTTTATTAGTTTAGATAATTCCGGAAAAGTTCTCTTTCCTACATAAATCTTGCGCTTTCTATACACAACATATTTTTGTAGATAATAAGCAACTGCTTCAGACTGACAGAAATATTTCATCGAATCTGGCACTTTAAAGCGCATTTCTTCTGCGATTCTAAAGAAGTTATCTACTGCATTTCTGCTTGTTAAAATAATTGCGGTAAAATTGTTTAAATCAATTTTTTGTCCTCTGACATCTTTCACAGCAACACCTTCAACATGAATAAAAGATCTAAAATCGATCTTTACTTTTTGTTTTTCTGATAAATCAAAGTAAGGTGAAGTTTCAGTTTTTGGGGCTGGCTGAGAGACCAGTATTGTTTTCACTTTCATAAATCTCCTTTTTTTTTAAACAGTTATTTTATAAATAATTAATAACGGCGCTATTTCAAGTGCGCAAAGGTACAAAATAAAATAAAACAACTTGCTAATAATCAAGTTTTTGTTGTTTGCAAAGGTCAAAACGACACCTAAAACAAACAATATTCCAAATATCCCTAACAGCCAATATATGCTTAAAAAACTATACATAACTGCAATCAAAAAGGGGAAAAAAATAAGTGCTGCGCTATAAAAATATCCGATTTTAGCTGCAACAAAATAGGTCAGTTGGTTTTGCACTTCAAGTACATTACAAAATACCATATCTAAAACCATAAATAATGTAATATATACAAATCCTATACTTAAAACTTTAACAAACAGGTTAAAATCAACCGTTAATTCTGGTAAGAACAAAGGAGTTAAATACGTGAGAAAAATGGCATAAACCAAAATAGAAAACACATATAAAACTAAATTAAAACCGGTAAAAAAAGATGTTTTTTCTTTTACTTTATTTACAATAAATCCTTTTTGAAAATAAGCGCCTACGTACCCGTAAAGCTTTTGTTTATTTAATGATTTTAACACAACTAATAACACCAATGCAACTACAAATGTAATTGTCAACCAATTGTTAGAAATATCTATACGTTCTATAGCCTGCATTAAATGGTTTTATGAAAAATATAACACAAATTTAGTGATAAATTAGCGTATATTTGTTACTTCTATTTTATCATAACAAAAAATATGTCTGACGTTTTAGTAATCATCCCTACTTACAACGAAAAAGAAAATATCGAAGCAATTATCAGGGCTGTATTTAGTCAAGAAAAAGCGTTTGATATTTTAGTTGTTGATGATAATTCTCCAGATGGAACATCAGAAATTGTGTCTACACTTATTTCAGAATTTTCAACTTCTTTATTCTTAGAAAACCGCAGAGAAAAAAACGGAATTGGTACAGCATATATCCATGGGTTTAAATGGGCAATAGAAAAAAAATATGACTATATTATAGAAATGGATGCTGATTTTTCTCATGATCCAAAAGACTTAATTCGATTGTATAATGCGTGTGCAGATGAAAATGCAGATGTCTCAATTGGATCTAGATATTCTAAAGGGGTAAATGTAGTGAATTGGCCAATGAAGAGAGTTTTACTTTCTTATTTTGCTTCAAAATATGTTCGTATTGTTACTGGAATTCCGATTCACGATACAACTGCAGGTTTTGTTTGCTATAAAAGAAAAGTTTTAGAAACAATTAAGCTAGACAAGATCGAGTTTGTTGGTTATGCTTTTCAAATTGAAATGAAATATAAAGCTTGGAAACACAAATTCAATATCAAAGAAGTTTCTGTAATTTTTACTGACAGAACTTTAGGTGAATCAAAAATGAGTGGCTCAATTGTTTATGAAGCATTATTTGGAGTATTAAAATTAAGATTTAAAGGAATCGCAAGATAAAGATGAACACAATACTTATACAAAACGCTCAAATAGTAAATGAAAACGTTGTTTTCAAAGGAGATGTTTTAATTGAAAATAACATCATTAAACAAATTTCAGAGAAAATTAACTCGCCAGAAAATGCAACTATTATTGATGCAAACGGGTCTTTTTTAATTCCTGGTTTTATTGATGATCAAGTACATTTTAGAGAGCCTGGCTTAACTCAAAAAGCGAATATAGCAACAGAAAGTAAGGCTGCAATTGCAGGAGGAATTACTTCTTTTATTGAAATGCCAAATACAGTTCCTCAAGCTACAACTCAAGAATTGTTAGAAAACAAGTTTGAAATTGCTGCTCAATCTTCGTATGCCAATTATTCATTTATGTTCGGTGGAACAAATAATAATTTAGAAGAACTTCTTAAAACCAACCCTAAAAATGTAGCCGGAATTAAATTGTTCTTAGGCTCATCTACTGGTGACATGTTAGTTGATAATGAAGAGGTATTGAGAAAAATATTTTCATCAACCAAGATGTTAATTTCAGTTCATTGTGAAGATGAAGCTACCATTAGAAAAAACACAGAACATTATAAAAGTATTTACGGGGATGATATTCCATTAAAATTCCACCCGATTATTAGAAGTGAGGAAGCGTGTTATTTATCGTCTTCTAAGGCAATTGAATTGGCTAAAAAAACAGGAGCTAGATTACATATTTTTCATTTATCAACAGAAAAAGAAACGCACTTATTTAGAAATGATATTCCGCTAGAAGAAAAGCAAATTACTGCAGAAGTTTGTGTGCATCACTTATGGTTTTCTGATGAAGATTACGAAACCAAAGGAACCTATATTAAGTGGAATCCGGCTGTAAAAACAGCTAATGATAGAGCAGGTTTATGGAAAGCGTTATTAGATGATAGAATTGATGTTATTGCTACCGATCATGCACCCCATACTCTTGAAGAGAAAGATAATGTTTATATGAAGGCACCAAGTGGTGGCCCGTTAGTTCAGCACGCTGTAAATGCTATTTTTGAAAAAATAAACGACGGAACAATTTCTATAGAAAAAGCAGTAGAAAAAATGTCTCATAACCCTGCTAAAATCTTTAAAATTGAAAAAAGAGGATTTATTAAAGAAGGGTATTATGCAGATTTAGTTTTGGTAGATACAAATCAATCTAATACAGTTACAAAAGAGAATATTTTATACAAATGTGGTTGGTCACCTTTTGAAGGAACTGAATTTTCATCAACCATAACACATACCTTTGTAAACGGGAATTTAATGTATGATAACGGCGTTTTTAATGAAGAAATAAAAGGAGAACGTTTATTATTTAATAGATAAAATGAAAAAACTCGGGATTTTATTAACTGTACTTATGTTGGCTTCTTGCACAAACAATCCTATCATAGAAAAACCAAAGGATTTAATCCCTAAGGACACTATGGTGCTGTTGTTAACCGATTTATTTATCGCTAAAAGTGCTTTCGCTGAGAAAAACCTGAATAACAACCGAAAAATAAACTACATGCCTTTGGTGTATAACAAATACAAAATTGATAGCACTCGATTTATAAGCAGTAACTTATTTTATACTTCGAGGTTTGAAGAGTACGGTTTAATTTATGAAGAAATAAATGAAAAATTACTCGTTAGAAAAGCCTTGTTACAGAAAAAACTTAAAATGGTACTGGAAAAAGACAATAAGGACATCCCTCCTCCTCAAAATCAAGATTAATTGTCTTTTTGATAACTAACACAAACCTCATTGATCACCTGTTTTATAGGTGTAAATTCAAAACCAATTTTCTTAAAAATTTTCCCTGATGAATACTCTGTTTTACCATGTAGAGATCTTATGGACTCTTTCGTTATCAAACGCTTCTTTCTAGTAATAAAAGTTGCTATTGCGTCTATTCTTCTTAAAACTTTAGTAAGTGCTTTTGAAATTCGAATTGATGGTGGTTTTTTTCCAAACCCGTTCGCAATCAACGTAAAAATCTCTTTAAAAGAATTGTTTTCAGAAACTAAAATAAATTGCTCATTGACAACGGTACTTTGAGTCAAAGCAATCATTGCTTTTGCAACATCACTCACTCCAACAAAACCAGTAACTCCTTCAGAATAATACTTGAATCCTTTTGCTACTTTAGAAAATAATTGTCCCGTATTCAAATTCCAAAACCCAGCTCCTAAAATAACGCCTGGATTTACAATAACAACAGGAACCCCTTCTTGACTTGCGCGCCAAACTTCCATTTCGCCTCCATGTTTTGTAATCGAATATCCATTATTATCGCCTTCTTTTGACCATTCGTTTTCTTCTGTTACAACTTCATTATTGATAGCTCCTCCAATAGCGGCAATAGAACTTACGTAACAAAGTTTTTTAACATTATTACAAATGCATTGATTCACAATGTTTGCGGTTCCATCAATATTTATCTGACGCATTTTTCGGTACTCCTTTTCATCAAAAGAAACCAATGCGGCAACATGGTACACAACATCTACATCAATAAAAACTTCTTCAAGTGAAGGAACTTCAGTGATATCGGCGACTACCCAATCAATTTTAGAAAAAAGAACCTCGCTATTGTCTGTAAAATACGAGAATACTTTTTTCACAGAATCCAAACTTTTTTGAGTTCTGTATATTGCTTTTACACTTTCGTGTTCTAGTGTTAATTGATATAATAAATGAGAGCCGACTAATCCTGTTCCGCCAGTAACTAAAATCATAGATGCAATTGTAAAATCCTAGTTGCTAAAGTAGTTTTTTTTGCAGGATAAAAGTATCTTTGCTGTCTCATAAATTAAAAAATGATGACAAACTTTGTAGAAGAATTACGTTGGCGAGGATTATTACATGATATCATGCCAGATACCGAAAAGTATTTATTAGAAAATAAAACGGCAGGATATATTGGCTTTGATCCAACTGCAGATTCGCTACATATTGGAAGTTTAGTTCAGATTATTATTTTGATGCATTTTCAAAAAGCGGGACATTCGTCTATCGCTTTAGTTGGTGGTGCAACCGGAATGGTTGGAGATCCTTCTGGGAAATCTGCCGAACGCAACTTGTTAGATGAAGAGACATTGGCAAAAAATATTGCAGGTGTAAAAGGGCAATTAGAACGTTTTTTAGATTTTAACGAATCTACTTCTGAAAACCCTGCTGAGTTGGTGAACAATTACGATTGGATGAAAGATATTTCTCTAATTGATTTTGTACGTGATACTGGAAAACACATCACTGTAAACTACATGATGGCTAAAGATTCTGTAAAAAAACGTATTTCTGGTGAAAACACAGAAGGAATGAGTTTTACAGAGTTTACCTACCAATTATTTCAAGGATACGATTTCTATCATTTGTATAAAGAGAAAAACTGTAGACTACAAATGGGTGGTTCTGATCAGTGGGGAAATATTACTACCGGTACAGAATTAATCAGAAGAAAAGCACGAGGAAAAGCTTATGCGATTACAGTTCCTTTGGTTACCAAGGCAGACGGAACCAAATTCGGAAAAACTGAAGGTGGAAATGTTTGGCTAGATACTAAGAGAACATCTCCTTATAAATTTTACCAATATTGGTTGAATTCTTCTGATGAAGATTCAGAAAAATACATTAAAATATTTACTTTTTTATCTAAAGAAGAAATTGACGCTTTAGTTTTAGAACATAAAGAAGCGCCACATATGCGTTTACTTCAAAAGAAAATTGGAGAGGAAGTAACTACAATGACTCATGGTAGAGATGCTTATGAAAAAGCAATTGCTGCTTCAAATATCTTGTTTGGAAAATCTACTTCTGATGATATTAAGTCTTTAGATGAACAGACGTTTTTAGATGTTTTTGAAGGCGTACCACAAGCATCTGTTTCTAAAGAAGATATTGATAACGGACTGGATATGATTGGAGCGTTGGCTGCAAAAACGAGTTTCTTAAACTCTAATTCTGATGCAAGAAGAGCATTAAAAGAAAATGCCGTTTCTGTTAATAAAGAAAAAGTAAAAGAAGATTACACAATTACTACTGCGGACTTAATTGCCGGTAAATATGTGTTATTACAACGTGGTAAGAAAAGTTATTTCTTGTTAAACGTTGAATAATTATTATTCTTAAGACATTAAAAAAAAGCCAGCTATTTAGCTGGCTTTTTTTATTTTCCTTTTTGCAGCCTTTCCCAATTTTGATCTGCTTTTTCTTGCAATTCTTTTGTGCCTTCTTTGGTCCAAAGTTCTAAGGTATTTGTTCCCCATGCGTTATAGAACAAATACAATTTTCCATCTCTAATTTCAAAGGTTTTTGGGTTTATTGAAACTTTTTCTCCAGTTTTCCCTATCGCGTATGCGCAATATCCACCATATTGTGGGATGTATTTATTAGGGTTAGCTATGAATATTTTTACATTTTTGGCTGATATAAATTTAAATTTAACGCCTTCAATAGTAGTCGTGAATTTCTTTTGTCCTTTTTCAGCTTTATTATTGAAATAAGCAACAACATCATAGCCTTCTGCAGCATAGCCTTTTTTTAAATTAAAGTTTTCCTGTGAAAAAACAAATGAGGAAATGAATAAGAAAACGAATACCAGTTTTTTCATATTAATTCTTTTTGTGCTTTAATTCTTTCCAGTTATTATCTCCTTTGGCTTGTAGTTTTTTAGTATCTCCTTCTTTCCAATCATCTAATTTATTGCTTAACCAAGAATTGTAAAATAAATACAACTTTCCATCTCTAATTTCATAGGCTTCTGCATCTATGTACATTTTTGTTTTTTTTGCAGCTACTGCATAGGCACAATATCCACCGTATTGCGGAATGTATTTGATTGGATTCGCCTTAAACAACTTCAAATTTTTTGCTGATGAAAATTTAAATTTGGCGCCATCAAAAGTGGTTTGAAACTTTTTCTTTCCTGCTACAGGTTTTTTCTGTGTAAAATATGAAACCACATCGTAGCCTTCTGCTATATATCCTTTTTGGGTATTATAATCTATTTGTTGTGAGAAAAGTGTCATAGACACTCCAAGAAATAAAAATGCAATTAGTTGTTTCATCAAAAATAGTTTTGGGTATAGTCGATATGATACTAATAAAATTACAAAACAGGTATTACTGCTTGGTTTTAGTTTAATTATTATCCTTAGGTTTATGAAATCCAAATCTGTCAGAATATTAAAACTTAAACTTTACTTAATGATTACTTTTTAAAAGTATGGTTTGTACCAAGTCTAAACAATATTTTAACACTAATCTTTTAAATATTTAAATTATGAAAAAACATCAATTATCAACACTAATATTAGTTTTCGGTATTTTATTAACATTAACTAATTGTAGTAAGAGTGATTTTATGCTTCAAGAAGAAAACACAAATAATGTTCTTCTATCAAAATCTAAAAAAAATATAAAATCATCTGTTAGTGGACAAGGAGGTTTGTCTTTCGGAGAAGGCACTAAGACACAGCATTTTTCTTTTCATGCCTCAATAGATCAAAATGGAAATGTATTTGGCTCATTTGAATCCAAAAGCCCTTCACAGAATAGCGTAAGAACTCATGGAACAATTGATTGTGTAACTTTTATAGATGATAAAACAGCCGTGTTAAGTGGAACAATAACCAAGGTTGTAAAAGGAAATGAAGGCACTTTTTCTAATTTTATTGTAGGTGCTTCAGTTTGGTTTAAAGTGATAGACAATGGTGAAGGAGCAAATAGTGACTCTGATCAGTTTTCTGATTATTATGCTGGTTTTGGTGGGTGTACTCTTTACAATGTTAGAATGAAAGACATTGAAACTGGAAATATTCAAGTAAAAAGATAAAATTACATTTTAAAGTTCGAAATAGTATTATTTCGAACTTTAATTTATATAGAATTAGAACATCATCAAATTTCCCTATTTCAAAAACATTAAATCATCTTCAATACATTCTTTTTAAATAAGCGAACAGAAATGATCGTCATACTTAAACCAATTGCTACCAATACACCCATTTTTGGTAAAATCTCTGTTAAAGGTAAGCTTCTCCAAAAAATATCATAAAACCCTTGAATCCCCCAGTAATTGACACTTATTACTGCAATTTGCTGCATAATTTCAGGCATTACAAATAGCGGAATCATGCTTCCGCCAATAGCAGACATTAACATGATTATAATTGTACTATAGCCTTGTAATTGTTGACGTGATTTCGCAATAGACACTAAAAATATTCCAAAACTAGAAACTGCAAAAGCGGTTGCAATTATCATTAATACCAATGAAGTGATGTCCTTAAAAATTGGGAGTCCAAAAACCATCCAAGAAAACACAAACATAATGGTTAATTGTAGTATAGAAATTACTAAAGCTGCTAGCATTTTACCAAACAATACATCAGTTGGTTTTACGGGAGAGTATAATAACCTTTTTAGAGTTCCTGCTTCTTTTTCATCTAACAAACCACCACCAATACCAGCAATACTAAATAGCAACATCATAATTGCTGTTCCTGCAACTGCTTGTATCAATCCTAAATTTCCTTTTTTCGTATCTTCCTTAATTACAGATGTCATTTGTAATCCCATAGTATTTTCTCCCATCATTGAGTTCACTCCGCCTTTATCAGAATTCATTAAACTCATTGCTTTTTCTTTAATGTTTTTAGGAGTTCCTGGGAAATTTGTATCAAAAGAGGCTTCCATTTTTGAGCTGATCATTTTTTTACCAACACTGCTCATTAAATTTTGAATCAAGACCGATTGCAACATGCCCATTTCTATTTCTCGGGCTGCATCATACTTTAATTCTAATGGTAAGGTTTTTCCTAAGGCAACTGAATCTTTAAAACCTTTTTCTACAATTAAAACCGCTACATATTTTCCTTTTTTTACCAAATCAATTGCAGTTGTTTTTTCTTCTGAAATTGTTTTCACTCCTTTTAAGGCATCTAAATTCGACAACACCTCTTTAGAATCTTTTGTGAAATCGTTATCTACAACTAATAATTGCACTGGTTTTGCTGTTGATTTCCCTCCAACTCCACCAAACGCAAAAGCAAATAATGAAATCAATAGGATTGGCAAAGCAAACGTTAATAAAGCGCCTTTTTTATCAGCAAAAAATAATTTTAAGTCTTTTTTAAATATGGTAAGTATCATAATTTCTTGGTTGGTTTTTATTGGTGTTAATCTCTTAATTGCTTTCCTGTTAAATTCAGAAATATGGTTTCTAAATTCACTTTATTCAACTTTAAATCTTCTATTTGAAGTTTTGCTGTATTACAAATACTAATTATGGTTGATAAGTCTTTATTAGCATCACATGCTACGGTAATAGATTGATTATTTTGAATCAAAGAAGGAAACGCTTCTTTTAAAATTGCTACTTGATTAGAAGCAATTGTTTGAAAAGTAATTTCGATCGTTTCTTTTACATTGCTTTCTTTTTGCAATTCTGTCTGTGTGCCTTGAGCCACAATTTTTCCATCATCTATAATTGCAATTCGGTTACACAAACGCTCAACTTCTTCCATATAATGTGTGGTATACACAATGGTCATTCCTTGTGAATTTAAGCTCTCTACAATTTCAAAAATCCGATTTCTACTTTGTGGATCTACACCAACTGTTGGCTCATCCATAAATAACACTTTTGGGTTGTGTAAAATGGCTGAAGCGATATTGATTCTCCGTTTCATTCCACCTGAATAGGTTTTTATCAGATCATTTTTCCTGTCAGATAAGCCTATCAACTCTAAAATAGTTGCAATTCGGTTTTTTAATTCTTTAGATGGAATTTTATACAACTCTCCCCAAAACAATAAGTTTTCATAGGCTGTAAATTCATCATATAAAGAAATTTCTTGAGGAACAACTCCGATAAGTGTTTTACAAATAGTTGGCGTTTTTTTTATATCGTTTCCATCAATAAGAATAGCACCATCATCACTAGATAAAATGGTACTCATCATGTTTATGGTTGTAGATTTTCCTGCTCCATTTGGCCCTAAAAGTCCAAATATTTCTCCTTTTTTGATTGAGAAACTAAGGTTTTTAACTGCTTGTAGTTCGTCAAATGATTTTGATAAGTTGGTTACTTGTATCATTAGTTTTTGATTTTAATGATATAAAAGTAATTGAAAGATAAAACGCAACAATTAATAAATGACTGAACTGTTTGATTTTAAAGATGAACTGTAAAAAACTAAAGAACCATTAAGTTACAGCCTCTAATATCAGAGTTATCAAAGCGGCCAATGATTTCAAAAGTTGCATTAGTATGCACTTTTCCTAAATCTTGTGTTGCTATAAATGAACAGGAGTTGTAGTTGGCTAAGTCTATTACATTAATTCCGCCTGTTTTACCAGCTTGCTGAATTGTAAGCGCATCTTCTGTATCTCGAGTCAGAATTTTCATCCATGGAGGACAATCAAAAACGCCATTTCCTTTAGAATACCCTTGACTTAATAATTCTGTCATTCCGTATTCTGAATGAATCTGCTCAACACCAAAACCTTTCTTTAAAATAACGTGCAACTCATCTCGGATAAGTTCTTTACGTCTTCCTTTCATTCCGCCTGTCTCCATTATAATGGTGTTTTTTAAGCTGAATTTCTGTAGTTCAATCAAATCTAACAGAGCAAAAGAAACGCCTATTAACAGTGCTTTTTCTCCTTTCGAATCTAATTTCATTAGCATTTCAGACAACTCTTCTAGGTTGTCTAAATAGAAACCACTTTCTGGTTTTTGAGATTTCTGAATTAAATCATCAACCATATATACCAAAGAAGAACCTTGTCGTTCCAAATAATTTGGCAATAATGCTAAGACAGTATATTCTTCTATATCACCATAAAAATGATTGAAGCCTTTTAGATAACTTTTCTCATACAAAGTAAGGTCTGTGACATAATGCTTACTGGTGATACTTCCAGTAGTTCCAGAACTGCTAAAGGTTTCTTGAATCTCATCCAACGAAGAAACTATCTTGTGCGACTTAAAAAATTGAATTGGTAAAAAAGGAATTTGCTCTATTGTAGTAACATCTGAAGGATGCACATATAATAGATCGCAAAACGAACGATATACCTTGTTGTTTTTAAACTGGTGCTTAAAAACTGCTAAAGCTGAATCAGTAAATTCTAGGTTAGATTGTATGTTAAAAAGATAGTCTTGCATTGACTACAAAAATAGATTTTAATATTAAATAATATGTTTCAATATGTGTCTTTCTGATATAATTTTTGAAAGATTCTAATCATATGTTAATAGCGATTAGGTAAAATTTTACTATTTTCGAGATTCCCCTAATCCCCCAAAATACAATGAAGTACAAATTAACTACGTACAGAACCCTTACCGGTACAAAAGAAGTTTTATTTATTCCTAAGAAAAGATCTGGTCAATGGGTTGTTTATCATAATGATGAACCTACCTACTTCGTAGATTGTTTTGATTTCAAGAAAGAATCTAATTTAATAATGAATACTCTTATTATTAGTGAACGTAAATCTATTAGTGATGTTCTTAAAAAAATTAGAAAGAAGCAAAAAGTGAAACTTACTTTACCAAAAACTCCCTTTTTTGAGATTAAAGTACGATCAGAAGTCAAAGAACTAGAATTAAAACCATTGCCTGAAGCTTGGATTCAATAAGCGTTGTTTAATACTAAACAATATTCTTCTTTTTGTTTAATATTTAGTCTCTAAATTATTTGTAGTTTTGGGGTTCAGTTATAACAACTAAATTTCAAAATAAAAATGACAGATTTTGGTATTAAAGAAACCTTATTACAATTAGGTTTAAAAGACATAAACGAAGGAACTTCTACAGGTTCTAACAATTTTTCTAGTGGAGATATTATTGAAAGTTATTCTCCAGTTGATGGAAAATTAATTGGAAAAGTAAAAACAACGACTAGAGAAGATTACGATAAAGTAATGGCAACGGCTTCTGAAGCATTTTTATCATTCAGAAATATGCCAGCTCCACAAAGAGGAGAAATTGTTCGTCAATTTGGAAACAAGTTGAGAGAATTAAAAGAACCTTTAGGGAAGCTTGTTTCTTACGAAATGGGTAAATCTTTACAAGAAGGTTATGGAGAGGTTCAAGAAATGATTGACATCTGTGATTTTGCAGTTGGTTTATCAAGACAATTAAACGGACAAACAATTCCATCTGAACGTCCAGGACACGTAATGAGAGAACAATGGCATCCAATTGGTGTTGTTGGAATTATCTCTGCATTTAACTTTCCGGTTGCTGTTTGGGCTTGGAATACAGCTTTAGCCTGGATTTGTGGTGATGTTTGTGTTTGGAAAGGTTCTGAAAAAGCACCTTTATGTTCTGTTGCTTGTCAAAATATCATTGCTGATGTTTTAAAACAAAATAATTTACCAGAAGGAATCTCTTCTATTATCAATGGAGATTATAAAGTTGGTGAGTACATGACTACCGATACTCGTATTCCTTTAGTTTCTGCTACTGGATCTACAAGAATGGGAAGAATTGTTGGTGCAACTGTTGCACAACGTTTCGGAAAATCTTTATTAGAGTTAGGTGGAAACAATGCAATTATTATTACACCAACTGCAGATTTAAAAGTGGTAGTTCCTGGTGCTGTATTTGGTGCTGTTGGTACTTGTGGTCAACGTTGTACTTCTACTAGAAGATTAATCATTCACGAATCTGTTTACGATAAAGTAAGAGATGCAATTGTGGGTGCTTATGGACAATTAACTATTGGAAATCCTTTAGATGAAAAGAACCATATTGGACCATTAATTGATCATGATGCTGTAAACACTTATTTAGCTGCTATTGAAAAAGCAAAAGCTGAAGGAGGAAATGTATTGGTTGAAGGTGGTGTTTTAGAAGGTGAAGGTTACGAAAGTGGATGCTACGTAAAACCAGCTATTATTGAAGCAGAAAACCATTTCGAAATTGTACAACACGAAACATTTGCTCCTGTTTTATATTTAATAAAATATTCTGGAGAAGTAGAAAATGCGATTGCACAACAAAATGGTGTTGCTCAAGGATTGTCTTCTGCAATTATGACCAATGAATTGAAAGAAGCTGAAAAGTTCTTATCATACGCAGGTTCTGATTGTGGTATTGCTAATGTAAACATCGGAACTTCTGGTGCAGAAATTGGTGGTGCTTTTGGAGGTGAAAAAGAAACTGGTGGTGGACGTGAGTCTGGATCTGATGCTTGGAAAGTATACATGAGAAGACAAACAAATACTGTTAATTACTCTGATGAATTGCCATTAGCGCAAGGAATTAAGTTTGACTTATAACATTTAATTATTCTAATTAGATTCTTAAGAATATAGAAAAACCACGCAATTTGCGTGGTTTTTTAGTTTTTATAAAACAGGTGTATTTCCTTATTGACTTGGTAACCGAATAAATATAACTTCGCTAACTTCTGATATAAGTAATTGAAACAACTCATATCATCTAATTGTAAATCATTTAAAACAAAGATTGAGTAAGTAATTTAATTGATTCGGTAATTTGGTTTCTGTTTTTCTGAAGCTTTACTTTTACTGTCATTCCTATAAAAAACGTGATAATAACATTGGCTATACGTTCGTTTTTATCCACACTTAAATCGCTCTCATTTGATAAATAATCAATTATTATAACTTTCATTAATTCGTAATGCTCATTCATAGATTTAGTAATAGCTTCATCAGTAGAACATAGCTCTGTACATGTGTTTGTTAAAAAACACCCTTTATGTTCAGGGTCATTAATAGCATATTCTAGGTTCAAATTTAAAAATTTCTGCAAGCCTTTGCTTACTTCTTTTTCATTTCTTAAAATTTCATTTATCCCATTTATACTATTTGTTCTATAAACATTTATGCATTGCTCAAATAAAGCTCTTTTGCTCTTAAATGTATTGTAAAAACTTCCTTTTCCAATACCTATTAGATTGGTCAAATCCGTAATAGAAGTTCCTCTATATCCTTGAGACCAAAATAAGTTCATAGCCTTTTCGATAGCTATTTTTTTATCAAACAATTCAGTTTTTGGCATAATTGTATTATTTTATTTGTACCTACAGGTACAAAACCATACATTTGTACCAATAAGTACAAATATAACTAAAACAAAAACAATAAAATGAAAATTATGAAAAACAAAATGAAGCATTTCTATACAGTATTAATACTTTTAGTTTTATTTTCTTCATGCAATACAAATACCATAGATTTAGAAAAAGAAAGACAAAATGCTGTAGAAGAGTATGTCTCTAATTTGAAAACGGAAAGACAGCAAAAATTAGATGTTATAGAAAAGTTTTATAGAGTATTTGAAAATGGAGACATGTCCGTTTTGTCTCAAATTTTAGCTCCAAACTATACGCAATACCCATCAGACCCTGGACAAACACCAGATATTAAAGGCTTTATAAAACACGCAAAAGGCTTTGCTAGCATGTTTTCTAATCTAAAACAATCTTCATCACACATTTTAGTAGATGGAGACCTAGTATTTGTTCGTAGCGATATTAAAATGAAAAATTCTGGTCCTGTTTTTGGGATTCCAGCAACAAATAAAATTGTTGAAATTAATGCTTTCGACTTACATCATTTCAATAAAGAAGGTAAGATTGATAAGACTTGGCATTTAGAGGATTTTATGGGTGTAATGTCTCAAATAAAATCGAAATAATAAGAATAACGGTTTACAACAATATACAAAAGTAATAGCGGTTTGGGTTTAAATCCAAACCGTTTTTGCATTTAATTAAGTATATTATTACCCAAAAGTAAATGCGTTTTAATCCGCTACTGCTCTTATACTAAACGTTAGCGAAATATCTTAACTATACTTTACTTTACGCAACACACGCATGGCTTGCTTGTACTTAACATAAGTACTTTCTTCTGCGGTGTTTTTAATATATTCTTTTGCCTTGCGCAATTGATTTGGAGCATCGAAATACCCATGTAGGTAGCAAATTAAATAGTTTGTAGGTAATCGCATTACATCTTCATGTTCTGTAACAGAAAGTGATTCGCTTTTCTCTATTTTAGAAACGATACTGTTGCTATTCGTATAAACATGGCTAATAACTTCAGTATCAAATTTTGGTGGTGTAAATAAAAACTCTTTTACAATATCGTGCTTGCCATTGTCTTTAAAATTGATAATGGTTTTTTCTAAAGGATAGTGTTTTTCTTCTTTATCAATACCCAACAAAATGTGTTCTGTAACAATAAAAGAATTTGAGTTGTAACTGATTTGTACTTCATCTAAAGCTGAAAAAAATAATTGAACTTGCTCATTTATCAATTCAATATCAACTCTAGAAAAGAACTCTTCATTATTAAACCATGTCTTCTTTCCTGCCCAACACAATACAAACTGCTCTTTAAAGACTTTGTATTGCGGATTGTATGCTGTTTTATGACTCTCCATAAAATCAAAGACTCCATCAAGGGTTAACTCGATATTGTTACTTGCATTTTTCTCTATTGCGGCTACAATAGTTTGATTGGTATTTTTGAGTTCAAAATCTCCATACGCAGGCATCGAGTTACTTCCCCGTCTAAAAAAAACAGATCCTAATTTATACTTCCAAGAGTTTTTTGCAAGTGAAGTGATGTTGTTATTAGGAGAAATAGTAACCAAACCGATTACTTTGTGGCGTGGTAAACTCGGAAACGCTACATTTTCGTATTGTATTTTTGGAGGGTTTGCTAAGTAGGCGTTTACTAAATTCTGAATCTTACTATCATCAAAAAAATCTACACCAATAATCTTATTTTCCTCATCTTCAATACCAATGATAATATATGAATTACTGGTTGGATTGGAATTAGACAAGGCGCAAATGTGCTTGATAAACTTTGCTTTTCCCTCTTTGTTATGTAATGATAGTTTTTGCTTTTTATCATAAAAACTATTCTCATCATTATGAGAAAGTAATTTTTTAATTAAAAGCCTCTTGTTAATCATTATTTCTTTTTTACGGAACTTTATGTCCTTCACTAACCCCTAAAAGCTCAAACCAATCTTCTAGTTCAAAATCAATTTCTAAGGCACTTTGTGCGTTTAAAATTCGTTTGTTATTAGTCGTACCAATAACTGGATGAATATTTGAAGGGTGTTTTAATACCCAAGCCAATAATAGTTGATCGGCTGTTGCGTTATATTTTTCACCAAGCTCTTTTAATACAGCTCTAACTCTTGTAGTTTGCTCTGTTTTTTCTTTAAAAACGCTTCCTAACGGACTCCAACTCATCGGAGTAATTCCACGAACTGTCATTGCATCTAAAGTTCCGTCAAGCATTGCAGAGTTTTTTGTTAATGAAAACTCTATTTGATTTACGTTGATTGCATTTTTAGTTTCAATCAAATCCATTTGTGATTGAGTAAAATTAGAAACTCCAAAATTCTTAATTTTCCCTTCTGATTGCAATCTCGAAACTGCTTCGTTAATCTCTGTTGGATGCATTAATGGACTTGGTCTGTGTAGGAGTAACAAATCCAAATAATCAGTTTGTAAGTTTTTTAACGATTGTTCAACACTCCACAAAATATATTCTTTACTATAATTGTAATGCTTTATTTTATTACTTCTTGTATTACCAACATATTGAATTCCGCATTTAGAAATCAACTGAATATCTTCTCTCTGTATTTTACTTTGTTTAAAAGCCTTACCAAATTGCGTTTCTGTTGTATAATCTCCGTAAATATCTGCATGGTCAAAAGTAGTAATGCCTACTTCTAAAGTACGGTCTAATTGCTTCGTCATTTCATCAATAGAAAATTGTTTTCCCCAATTTCCCCATGACATGCAACCCGAAATAATCCTTGAATAGTTCCTCATACAATTAGTTCTTGTTCACAATTGTTGCACTTGCTTGAGCAGTAGGACACACAATTAAATCTTCGATATTTACATGATAAGGACGTGTAACTACAAAATGAATTACATCTGCAATATCTTCTGCTTGTAATGCTTTATAACCAGTATACATCGTTTTTGCTTTTTCTGTATCGCCTTTAAAACGCACGTCAGAAAATTCTGTTTCTACGGCTCCTGGATGAATTGCAGAAACACGAATGTTATATTTGTTTAAATCAATTCGCATAGCCTTATTTAAGGCGTCTACAGCGTGTTTTGAGGCGCAATACACGTTTCCGTTTAGATATACTTCTTTTGCCGCTACAGAGCCTATATTCACAATAAAACCACTATTTCTTTCCGTCATTTTAGGAATGATTGCTTTTGACACATATAACAACCCTTTAACGTTGATATCTATCATCGCATCCCAGTCATCAATATCTCCTTCTTGTATAGAGCTTAAGCCATGTGCGTTTCCTGCATTATTTATTAAAATATCGATGTCACTAAATTCTCTTGGAAGAGACGAGATTGCTTTAAAAACATCTTTTCTGTTTTTAACATCGAATTGCAAGGTTGTTACATCTGTAAGTTTACTTAATTCTGATTGAAGCGCTTCTAAGCGCTCTTTTCTTCTACCACAAAGTATTAAACGAATGTTATTTTTAGCAAACAGCTCTGCTGTTGCTTTTCCAATTCCTGAAGTAGCGCCAGTTATAAATGCAGTTAAGCTCATTGGGTTTTGTTTTGGTTAAAGATAATTGGGTAAAGGTTAAAAACAAAACTTATAGGCATTAAAAAACCGCTCTACCTCTAGAGCGGCTTATTTTAGTCGGTTGGTTTAACAACCAACTAAAAATCAACTAACCAAACTTTATTTTAAATATTTTCTAACTTTCGTTTCTCTCTTTATTTTAGTTCGCTTTCTTCCAGTATTCCTTACACTTGGTTTTGCTTTCCCTCCTTTTAAGAATTGAATAAAACCTCTTCCGTTAAACTCGTAAGTTGTTTCAGAACTTACATGGAACAAACTAATTTTACTATCATTGATAACGCTTAACTCAAACTCCTCATTGTCACCGTTATCATAATTAAGTGTTAAAATCTTTAGGTCTTCATAATCTTGAACATCATATATTTCATATCCACCTACAAAACCCCAATTAATTACATCAATATTTGTGCCAAAAGAATCTTTTGAAGCATAAAATGTTGTGTTATCTTCTGGTGTAAATTGCAAGAAGTTTTCTTCATCAAATGGGTTGATTGCTCCAGAGATGCTTGTATCTGTTTTTTCCCAGGCTACATATTCTTGCAAGAAGTACTCAATGTTCTCGTAAAATAATTTATCATAATCAAAACTGTTTCTTTGATAACCAACTAAGTAATACGAAACGTTGTTATAGGTATCTTCAATTTTTATCTCATTTGCTGAAATCTGAGTTACATCAAAATCATAGGCTCCATCTAAATCATGAAAGGTTTCTAAATACTCATTAAATGTAGTATAGTTTCCTACCTCAATTCCCAATCCATTTCCTGTAATTCCAATATCTGCAATATTGTTGTTTGCATACATGTGTCCATTAAAAAACGAAACGGTAAATGCTTTAGATAAAAAAGGGATGTCTCCAGTTCCAGTTGTTCTGTGATAATCTATGTACCATAAATCGTATTCTGTAAGTACTTCTTCTAAAGAAATTTCATAGATATAATCATCTTCTACAAGTGTACATGAATTGAAAACAGCTCCTGTTATAAAAAGTATTAAAAGTAATTTTACTGATTTCATATGCTTTATTTAATGGTTATGAATATGCATTTTCAAATTACGTGCCAAAAAAAAAGCAACCAGTTTGGTTGCTTTTAAAATTTCTTGGAAGGCCTTGTTTTTATGGATAAAAAACAGATTCAGTTTTTTTAATGTTTTTCACTTTATAATAAAATATTTTCTTGCCTACCATATATTCAACAACAGCCTCGTTTGATTTTAGTTGAAAAGGAATATCCATTTTCTTTTCTAAAACTTTAGTCTTTTTCTTAGTTGGTGACTCAATTATATCTTTGATCTGATCTCTGGTAGAAGTCGAAATATTTGCAATTACATACACCTTACCTTTTCTACGTTCTAAACTCGAATTTACTTTTTTATTTTTAAAATAGATGCTCTTAAAAGTTACTTCTTTATGATTATTAACACCTATAATAAGATTGGTTCCACGAACACCTGGTTGGCCACCAATCCAATTGTAATACGTTGCTCCATGAACGTTAAAAGGTGCTGATTCTGTCAATTTTATAGTACTGCAATTAGAAAAACTTAATGCAATACTAAATAAGAAGAGTAATTTTATCGTTTTCATAGATGTTTATTTTATACGTATTGTATTTCAAATGATATGCCAATCTACAAAAAAAAAGAGCTTATCAAATTTGATAAGCTCTTTTTTAACTATATATTTTTTAACTGTTTTAGCTTTTCAATGCCTCAGCTCCACCTACAATCTCAAGGATCTCGTTGGTAATTGCTGCCTGACGTGCTTTGTTGTATGTTAATAATAACTCATCACGTAAATCTGTAGCATTATCAGTTGCTTTGTGCATTGCAGTCATACGAGCGCCATGTTCTGAAGCAAAACTATCTCTAATAGATTTGTACAATTGTGTTTTTAATGACTTAGGAATCAATGCCAATACAATCTCTTCTTTAGATGGCTCAAAAATATAATCCAAATTTACATTAGCATTTTCTTGCTCTATTGGTTTGATTGGCAAAAATTGTTCAACCATTGCAATTTGCGTTGCAGCATTTTTGAATTGATTGTAAACAATTTCAATTTTATCGTAAGAACCATCAACAAATAAACTCATTAGTTTTTCTGCAATAACAGCAACATTATCAAAGGTTAAGTCGTCAAAAATTTCGTTATTATTCTCGATAACATTGTATGTTTTTGATAAAACACCATGTCCTTTTTTACCAATTGTAAGGAGATCTACAGTTGTGTTTGTATAGTTAGATTCAATTGTCTTTATTGTTTTTTTAACAACAGATGAATTAAATCCACCACACAATCCTCTATTAGATGTAACAACAACGATTAAAGCTTTAGAAACTTCTCTTTGGTTAGAGTAATCTCCTCCAGCATCGCTATCTAAAGTAGCGCTTAAACTTTGCAACAACTCGGTTAACTTAGATGAATATGGGCGCATTGCCGTAATTGCATCTTGTGCTTTTTTCAACTTAGCAGCTGATACCATTTTCATGGCACTAGTAATCTGCATGGTAGAACCAATAGATGTTATTCTGTTACGTATTTCTTTTAAGTTTGCCATTCTATGTTGAATTAGGTGTAGTAGCTAAGTGCTAGTTTATTAGAACTAGCACTTAACTCCTAATTTAATATTTGCTTGAAATCTCTTTTGCTGCAGATTCTAATGTAGCGATAACTTCGCTAGTTAATTTACCCGCTTTTAATGTATCTAAGGTATCTCTATGTTTTGCATTTAAATACGAGATATAATCTTTCTCGAATTCTTTTACTTTGTTCACAGGAACTTTACTTAACAAGTTCTTAGAACCTGCGTAAATAATTGCAATTTGATCTTCTACTGAATAAGGATCATTTAGTCCTTGCTTTAAAATTTCAACATTACGTTGTCCTTTAGAAATCACATTCATAGTAGCAGCATCTAAATCAGAACCAAACTTAGCAAACGCTTCTAATTCACGATAAGCTGCTTGATCTAATTTTAATGTTCCAGATACTTTTTTCATTGATTTAATCTGTGCATTACCACCAACACGAGATACAGAAATACCTACGTTAATTGCTGGACGAACACCAGAGTTAAATAAATCTCCATCTAAGAAAATTTGTCCATCAGTAATCGAAATTACGTTTGTTGGAATATATGCAGATACATCTCCTGCTTGTGTTTCAATAATTGGTAATGCCGTTAAAGAACCTCCACCTTTTACAATTCCTTTTAAAGAATCTGGTAAGTCGTTCATGTCTTTAGCGATATCATCATCGTTAATTACTTTGGCAGCACGTTCTAATAATCTAGAGTGTAAATAAAATACATCTCCAGGATACGCCTCACGTCCCGGTGGTCTTCTTAATAATAAAGAAATCTCACGGTATGCAACAGCTTGTTTAGATAAATCATCATAGATAATTAATGCAGGTCTTCCAGAATCTCTGAAATACTCTCCAATTGCAGCTCCTGCAAATGGTGCATAAACTTGCATAGAAGCAGGGTCAGATGCATTCGCAGCTACAATTGTAGTATACGCCATCGCTCCTTTATCTTCTAACATATTTGCAATGGCAGCAACCGTAGATGCTTTTTGTCCAATTGCAACATATATACAGAATACTGGCTCACCAGCATCGTAAAATTCTTTTTGGTTTAAGATGGTATCTAAAGCTACTGTAGATTTACCAGTTTGACGGTCACCAATGATTAACTCACGTTGTCCACGTCCTACAGGAATCATTGCATCAATTGCTTTAATTCCAGTTTGTAAAGGCTCAGTTACTGGCTCACGGAAAATTACTCCTGGAGCTTTACGCTCTAAAGGCATTTCGTAAGTAGTTCCTTTGATAGGTCCTTTACCATCAATTGGATTCCCTAAGGTATCAACTACACGACCAACAACTCCTTCACCAGCTCTTAAGGAAGCAATACGTTCTGTACGTTTTACTGTAGATCCTTCTGCTACTGTTGTTGAAGCTCCTAATAATACAACACCTACGTTGTCTTCTTCTAGGTTTAATACAATTCCTTCTAGTCCACCATCGAATTCTACTAATTCTCCGTATTGAACGTTAGACAAACCGTACACACGAGCAATACCATCACCTACTTGTAATACGGTACCTACTTCGTTTAATGAAGCTTTTGCTTCAAAGTTTGTTAATTGCTGTTTTAAAATTGCTGAAACTTCAGCTGGTTTAATTGTTGCCATCTTTTCTAATTTGATGTATAATTAAATTTTTGGAATGTAATGACTGTTGTCAAATTCTCTTCTCAATTCATTAAAATTGTTAGAAATACTTGCATCATACTGCAAATCTCCAACACGTAAAATAAACCCTCCTAAAATAGATGGATCTATTATGTTTTCTATACTGGTTTTATTGCCAGTTAATTCAACTACTTTATTCAATACTTTTTCTTCCATTTCTTTTGTTAAGGCTACTGCTGTAGTAACTTTAGCAATGTTCATGTTTTTTAAGTAATCGTAAATAGTTGTGTATTGCGATGCGATTGGTTGTAACATAACCATACGCTTGTTTTCTTCTAGTAAGTTAAATAAGCCTAATGAAACTGCATTTACTTTATCAGTAAATAGAGCATTTAAAACGTTCTTTTTATCTGATGCTTTAATTACAGGGCTTTTTAACATTGTTTGCAAATCGTTATTTTCAGAAATAGTAGCATTGATAAGTTGCATATCTGCATTTACCTCTGATTCTATACTGTTTTCTTTTGCTAGATTTAAAATCGCTTTAGCGTAACGTAATGCTGGTCTTGCTCCTTTCATAAAAGTTGTTAGTTTAAAGTAACGTCTTTAAGCATTCCTTCTACCAATTTGATTTGATCATCTTGAGAAGATAATTCTTTCTTTACAACTGCTTGTGCAATTGTAATTGATAACTCTCCAACTTCTTTCTTTAAATGTGCTAAGGCAGCTTGCTTTTCTTGTTCGATTGAAGCCTTCGCTAATTCGATCATTTTAGTAGCTTCTCCTTTTGCTTCTTCTTTTGCTTCAGAAATCATACTCTCTTTGATTTCGCGAGCATCTTTCATCATTGCGTCTCTTTCTGCTCTAGCTTCCTTTAAAAGGTTCGCATTGTCTGCAGTTAAGTTTTGCATTTCTTTTTTAGCTTCTTCTGCAGAGGCTAAGGCGTTTTTAATACCTTCTTCTCTATCATTTACAGCTTCTAAAATTGGCTTCCATGCAAATTTCTTTAACAAAAGAACTAATCCAATAAATAAAACAGCCATCCAAAAGAATAGACCTAAAGAAAAATCATTTATTAACTTATCCATACTATATATCTATAATAATTACTTTTTTTAAATTGTAAACAAAAGCTATAACCAACCGTTATAGCTTTTGTTAGTTTTTTTAAGCTGCAAATAAAGCAGCAAATCCGATACCTTCAATTAAGGCAGCAGCAATTAACATTGCTGTTTGGATCTTTCCTGAAGCTTCTGGTTGACGTGCGATAGCATCCATTGCTGAACCACCAATCTTACCAATACCTAAACCAGCACCGATTACGATCAATCCTGCTCCAATCATTTCTAAACCTGTAATATCCATAATATATAAATTAATTAATTAAACATTCAATTTTTAATGATCATCATGCTCTTCTACAGCTGAACCGAAATACAACGCAGATAACATAGTGAAAATATAAGCTTGTAGCGCTGCTACCAATAATTCTAATAATGAAAGTGCAAAAGCCAGTCCAAATGATAATGGACTACCTATCCAACTTTTAAAAACAAACATTAAACCAATAATACTCATTAATACAATGTGACCTGCTGTAATATTTGCATACAAACGAATCATTAATGAAAATGGTTTAATAATCATTCCTAACACCTCAATTGGTGCTAATACAATTCTCATTAATTTAGGTACACCTGGCATCCAGAAAATATGTCCCCAATAATTTTTATTTGCTGTAACAGTTGTCAAGACAAATGTTATTAAAGCCAATACTAATGTAACTGCTATATTGTTTGTTACGTTTACACCTAACGGAGTTAATCCTAATAAGTTGATTATCCAAATAAAGAAAAACACAGTTAATAAATAACTCATGTATTTTTTATAGTGCTTTTCACCGATGTTTGGAATCGCAATATCATCTCTAATATACAAAATGATTGGTTCTAATAAACGCCCCATTCCTTTTGGCAATGCACTTTTTTGATAGTTTTTAGCCATTCTCTTAAACATAAAGAACATCAGCATCGAAACTAGAAAAATAAACACAACATTTTTAGTAATTGAAAAGTCTAATGGTTTTACATTTGTTGCATGGTGATCCTCATCGTACGTTATAGTACCTGCTGCATCTGTTTTGTATATTTTATTATGATATACCTTATAATAGCTACCATCTACCTCTGCAACAGTTTCACCGTGGTGAAATTTAGAAGACAAAAACACCTTTAATCCTCCATCCCATAAAACTACAGGTAAAGGGAAGCCCACATGATGTACTTCTTTGTGATCGTCTGTATAAGAAAACAAACCAAAGTCGTAAGAATCTAGCAAGTGATGGTTAATATACTCTTTAATTGTAACTTTTAAACTTTTCTCTTCAGTCGGTTTTACTGCGTCCGTTTTCTCATTGTGTTGAGCCACAGAAACAAACGAAACTAAAAATAGTAAAAATGTAATTTTTTTCATTGAAAATTTTCTTCGCATATCACCTAGATAATAGTGTCTTTAAAATCGGTGCAAAGGTATGTTTTTCTCTCAAAATGAAAAACTATTTATAACTTTATTTTAGAGATAAATACTAGTGGTAATTTATTCTGCTTTTTCTGGAAGATTTAAAAGGGTAATTAACGACTTTGTTTCTATCAATAAAGAGAAGATATAGGGTATAAAAAAAGCCATAAACTCTAATTTAGTAATATCTCCATCTGAATGATATGATGGATAAAAAAAAATAAAGAAGAGTGTAAACTTTAAAAAACTGCCAAACATAAAAAGAAAACCTAATTGATCTTTTTGCTTTTTCCTTAAAAAGAACAAGACTAAGAAAATAACAACGGCTAACAATCCGTTGATAAAATAAGCTAGCAAAATTTTATTATTATAAATAGGAAGATTTTTGAATTCCAACATATACGTATGAATTGCAAAAACGATGATTAACCCTATTATTAATTGTGTAAAAAAATTAACGACTACTTTTTGTGAGCTATTTTTCTTTATCATTTATTTTTTTTAATTGTGCCATTAAGCTCACTAGAGAACCTATAAAACCAAATAAAACAAGAATTAATGTGATGTAATTTTTTTCAAAACCATAATGTGCATCTATTTTCTTACCAAAATAAGCGGCTATATAAATAGTGATTCCCATTTGCAAGCCAACTCCGGTTAAACGAACAAATTTATTAAGCGGTTTTTTCTTCTGATTGTTCTGATTGTTCATTGGCGTTTAATTCTTTTAAAGCTCCTTTCATTGCACAAGTTGCATTAAAAGAGGCTCCTGGTTCTACAGAAAGCTTTCCTAAAACTACATCTCCATAAATTGATGCCGTAGCTTTTATTGTTAGCATTTTATTGACTTTTAATTCTCCTGAGAATTTCCCTTCTATATCTGCATTGTCACAAAATACTTTTCCTTTTACAGAACCGTCAACACCAATGATCACTCTTCCTTTGGTTGTTAAAGTTCCTTCTACAATACCGTCTATTCTAAAATCCCCTTCAGAACTTAAGTCGCCAACTATTTTGGTGTTTTTTGCTAGTATATTTCTTTCCATTTTTTTAGGCTTCTGATTGTTATTTTCTTTAAACATGGGGGAATGTTTTTTAATTTAACTGTTTAATAATTTCTTTAGCTCTTTGCCCTTCTGTAGTATTTCCATAATTGAATGAAACATATTCTAATGCTTTTTTATATGCTTCTTTTGATTGGTATTTACCTATAGCTAATGCTTTTAATAATTCAAATTTAGCAATTAAATCTGAATCTTTAATTTCTGGTGCTAATTCAATAATCTGCGAAACTACATCTGAGAATTTATCCTCCTTATAGATATAGAACAACTCTTTATAGATCGCTTCCGTTTGTGTAGTCTTTTTCTCGTCTTGTTTCTCAGGCTTGTTCTGAAGAATATCAGCATATTTAGAGGTTGGGTATTCTTTTATGACCTGCTCTTTAAACTTAGTCGCTTTAGCGCTTTTAAGCACACTATAAAGCTGAAACAAATGATACTTAGTAGGTAAAACTAAGGTTTTATTAGGGTTTTCTTTTAGCAATCGTTCAAATCTTGAAATCGACAAATCAATAATTGTAAATTGTTCTTTATAAATAATTCCAGAATAGTATAATGCTTCATTTCTATGATAGGTTAAAGAATCTAACTCTGATTTTGTTTTTGGTATTGCCTCTAAATAAGTTTTTAACTCATATTTAGGCAATGCTTTTTGATCTTTTTTACTTGTTGTTTGAGTAACTGATGAAGAGATTGTTGTTGTTTTTTTATCTGACAACCTCCAGTTATCTTCTAAAGGTCTGTTTCCCCAAGTTTTTTCAAACTCCGATTTTCCAAAATTCAATGATTGTGTATTATAGAAATACCATTTCCCTTTATTGCTAGCTTTCACAGACGAACCACCACTAAAAGAACTCCCAAAAGAAATGTTTTTTAATTGAGCTGCTGCTTTCTGTTCGTCAGCCTTTTTAAGTTTGGCAATATGTTTTTCAAAAAATGTTTTTTGCTCTTGATTCGATAGATTTGCTATCCTAAGCACACTATCATTAGCTCTTAAAGTAATTTCGTATTTCGTTAATGAAGCTAAACTTTTGTGCTTTCTTCTAATTTTTCGAATTCTTTTATTGGTGCTTTTTTTAGAGATTTGAAGTACACTATCATAATAAGAACTTGCCTGAACAAACAAAGAATGATCAAAAGCAATATTTCCTAACTTTTCATAGGTATATGTTTTTTGAATATTATCTCCATTTTCTACTCGTAACGCCTTTCTATAATATTTTAATGCCGTGTGTAAACTATCTCTTTTCTCTTCTAAGATTCCCAATTGATAATACAAAGCATCTAAATACTTTCTATTTTCTCTCGCTTTAATTAATTTTTTAAACTTGGTTACTAAAGTAGTTACTAAAGAGTCTTTTGTTGCTGTCTTTGCCAAATCTATATTGGCATAGATTTTAAATTTATAAGGCGCCTTTTTAAAGTTAATTAACTTTTGAAAAACCGTTACTGCCGAATCTTTCTTGTTTTCAGAATTATAAATCTGCCCTAAAACAAATAGGTTTCTTGCAGCCTGCTCTTTATTGACTTGCGTATTCGTTGCTAAGGTTAATTGCTGAATTGCTTGTTGAATACTATCCGTTTTAATATACGCAATAGCTAAAGCTGTATGAGCCTCTTCTTTAACTTTATCTTCTAATTCTTTTTCTTTTAAAACAATCTTTAGTGTTTCAATTGCAAACTTATCATTGTTTAAACGAATGTTGGTTTTTGCTCTCCAGATTCTTGTTTCATGAATTAAATCAGCATACGGATAATTAACAATTATATAATTAAATGCTTCTATAGCAGGAATAAAACGCTGTGTATAATATCTAGATTTACCCAATAATAAATAGGCGTCATCTATTTGACTATTACGCTCTCTTCCTCTAATATTCATAGAATGCAACTGAATTGCTTTCACTGCTTTTTCTTCTGCCTTATCAAAGGTGGTTAACTTTTTATCTTCAGTAGTAGTTGTTTTTCCAAAGCTAGGGTTTCCAAAAGAGATGGCGCTAGTTTTCGCTTTTTCAAAAGTTATTGGTTCTAGTACTAATTGCTCCCAAAAATTGTCTTTGTGCTTTTGGTTAATTTCATCCAACCCTTCCTGAAAAGCAAGGTTTCCATTGTATAAAATATTGTATTTTGTTGTAATAGAATTATAGGTTCTATTTAAAAAAGCATCTTTTTTTGTACTACAAGAAGAAAGTACAATTGCAATTGCTATAAAAAATACTATTGAATTTTTATTATTCATATACTAGATTATAACTCCGAAGTTGTTAACTAATAAAGCTCCTATTCACAACAATTATTATTTAAAAATATTGTGAATAGGAGCTGTAAAAGTAAGAATAAAATAAGAAAGTCTACACTGCAAAGTGGCTTTCTAATTCTTTTAATGTTTCTTTAGATGTTTCGATGTCTTTTACAACAGTTCCTTTTTCTAGAACTACAATTCTTTCACAAACTTCTGTTAGGTGACTTAAATCGTGGCTAGAAACTAATACGGTAACCTCTTTGTTTTCGGTTAATTCCTTTAACATTTTCTTTAACCTAATTTGAGTTGTTGGGTCTAAGTTTGCAAAAGGTTCATCTAATATAACTACTTGAGGGTTTCCAATTAATGCAGCAACAATCCCTGCTTTTTTCTGGTTTCCTTTACTTAAATCTCTTAAATATTTCTTTTTTCCTAGAATCTCCCCATTAAAAATCTCCTCAAATTGTGCTAAAAAGCTCGTTACATCCGCTTTATTCATTCCACGTAAATCTCCAATAAACTCAAAATATTCTTCTGGAGTTAAATACCCAATTAAAAAGGATTCATCTATAAAAGATCCTGTGAATGATTTCCAAGCTTCACTTTTGTTTACAACCACATCATGATTTGTAATTTCTCCTGTTGTTGGTCTAATTAGATCTAATAAAATGTTGAAAAATGTTGTTTTACCAGCTCCGTTGTTTCCTACCAAACCAAAACTTTGTCCTTTCGGAATTTTTAGTTCTTCTATGTTTAAAACTTCTACTGATTTATATTTTTTTGAAATATTAACTGAATGTATCATACTGTTTTTGTGTCTTAATGTTGTGTGGATTATCCTTTTTGATTGAAAGCGTGAATTGCAGCGTATTTATCTTTGATATACTTTTTAGCAATCAAATCGATAAAGTAGTTTTTGGTTACAAAACCAAGAACTCCAACTGTGGCAATGGCAATAATACCAGCGTTAAACCCTAATAAAAGATAAAAAATGTAAAATAATGCTACTGGAACGCCCATTACAGGAATGATAATAATAAACTGTTTGGCACTTGTACCTTGCGTATTTCCAAATCCGCTTGCATTTAAATCGATTTGCTTTCTATTAAACGACCCTGCATATAATAAAACCAATGTGTTAAATCCGATATTGAAAGCTGCACCAGCTGCAATCATTAAATACTTATCTAGTCCGAAATAAATATAAGGTGTTGCTAAAACGAATAATACGGCTGTTATTACTGACATTAAATACCATTTAGATTCGATATATTTTTTATAGCTTAAATTTTGTGTCATTAACATTCTGTAATATGAACTTTCCCAAGCTGGAATAAATTGTCCATAATTAAGTACAAAACCACCTGTAATAAATAAGGATGCAAAAATTAACAACCCTGGCATATCTTGATACGTTTCTTGTGTGAAAAATATCAATCCATATAAAACAAATGCAAAAGACATTAAGAAAACGGTTTTAGTTCTCTTATTTCTCCAAATTAGTCTGATTTCGTTTTTAATAAATGGCGCCATATCTCCAAACTTATTTGCCCAAGATAAATCTGATGTATTTGCATCTTTAACTTTTACAGCAACAGCCTCGTCTAAAAACAACTGAGTTTTTAATGTTTTGAAATTAACGGTGTATAAAATAACCAATAACCCTAAAGGTATTACAGCATATATTGGAGTTGCTACTAGACCATCAAAAACTTGTTGACTAAAAGCAGTTACATCATACAAACTAAAGTATTGTAGTGCAATTGTACTTCCTAAAATCACAGCTAATATTGTGAGTGCTATATTATTTTTATTGATGATAAAGTTTAAAAAATTAGCTACTTGAATCAATAATAACATACTAATCAACCATCCTAATACTCCATTTACATCATATCCTTTGCCAATTAAAACTCCAGCAAACGGAATGTAAAAGAACAACGAAAAGAAATTGAATGCAGAAAAAATTGATTTTCCTAAAATATAGTGAATCAGCTTATTTTTCTTAATTGGTAAAATCAACATTGGTTTGATGTTCATTACTGGTAATTTTTGCATCATATACCTAAAAATTAGATCTCCAATAATAACAAAAATCAAAAATGAATTTACTACTTGCAAGGGATCTGCATCTGGCATTATTTTTTTAATAATAAAAAAGCTACCAAAGCCTAACATTAAAAAAGAACCCATCATCCATAGCGCAAAAAAGCCCATAATGATTTTTATGGCGATCCCTTTTTGCCAATAAGAAGAACGAAAAAATTGTTTCCATTCTAGTTTTAAAAATTGTTTAAACATATTACTTGGTTAATTAGTTTGATAATAAGTGTCTTGCCAATAGTAATTGTTACAAAAAAAATTATTTTTTATTTCACATTAAGGTTTTCGGTATAGAACACACTTTAATTTTAAATATTTAAGAAGTATTACTTTCGTAATTAGTTTCCTATTTTTGCAATCTTAAATACACTTAATGTCTACATTTCATAAATTAGCAATACAAAAAATCATCAAAGAAACACAAGATGCTGTTTCTATCATATTTGATGTTCCTCTGCATTTAAAAGAGACGTTCTCTTTTGTTGCCGGACAATATATTACCATTAAAAAGGTGCTTTCAGAAAATGAAGTACGTAGAGCCTATTCTATTTGTGCTTCTCCAAACAGCAACGAACTTAAAGTGGCGGTTAAAGCGGTAAAAGATGGACGGTTTTCTACATACGCTACTTCAAAATTAAAAGAAGGAGATGTCTTAGAGGTTGCAGAGCCTGAAGGTAAATTCATTTTAAAACCTGAAGCCAACAAAAACTATATTGCGTTTGCAGCTGGAAGTGGAATTACTCCTGTTTTATCAATGGTTAAAGCTGTTTTAGTAAATGAACCTTCAGCTACATTTACGTTGGTATATGGAAATAAATCTGCCGTTTCTACCATCTTTAAAAGTGAATTAGATGCGTTAGCAAAAAAACACGCTTCACAATTTAACTTGCATTACATGTTTAGCAAAAAACTAAAAAGTGATAGTAAGTTTGGTAGAATTGATAAAAACCACACCAACTATTTTGTGAAAAATGTGCATCATGACCTTTCATTTGACGCTGCTTTTTTATGTGGTCCAGAAGAAATGATTACTACAGTTTCTGAAACTTTACAAGAAAATGGTTTAAACGAAGAGGCAATACATTTTGAGTTATTTACCGCTTCTACTGAGGATGCTGATTTACATATTCCTGATGGAAAAGCAGAAATTACTGTCATACTAGATGATGAAGAAACTACTTTTTCAATGGATAAAACCGATGATATTTTGGCAGCATCATTACGTAACAATTTAGATGCACCATATTCTTGTCAAGGTGGGGTCTGTAGTAGTTGTTTGGGTAAAGTTACTGAAGGAAAGGCGGTGATGTCTAAAAACAGTATTTTAACTGAAGATGAAATTGAAGAAGGGTTTATTTTAACTTGTCAAGCACATCCAACAACTCCAAAACTAACAATAGATTTTGATGATGTCTAATCAAAGGGCGATAACCAAGTTGGGTTTAGCTCCTAATGCTTGCTTCAAAATAACAAAGGAACTTTAACTCTTAAGTTCAGGTAATTTTTTTAATATGTATCTTTAAAAAATGGATTTCTACGACATTAAAAATGCTATCTTTTTTGGGTTCTTTCTTTCTTTTATGATTGGCCCTGTCTTTTTTATGCTGATACAAACTAGTATTTTAAAAGGAGCTAGAGCTGCAATTGTTTTTAATGTTGGTGTAATTTTAGGGGATGTTGTCTTTATTGTAATCGCATATTTAGGTAGTAGAAGACTCTTAGAACAAATAAAAGACGATCCCAGGTTGTTTTTTATTGGAGGTTTAATTCTGGTTATTTATGGTTTAATAACCTATTTAGACAAGTCCAACAAGAAAGAAGCAGAAGCAACACCCACAATAGATATTCTTGTTAGTAATAACTATGTAAAGCTCCTTTTTAAAGGGTTCTTTTTAAACTTTATTAATATTGGTGTCTTAGGATTTTGGCTGGGTTTAATTGTGGTTATTGGACCAACACTAAACATGAATCCAACTCATATATTTTGGTACTTTACAACTATTGTAATCAGTTATTTTGTGACCGATTTAGGGAAGATCTTTTTAGCTAAAAAACTAAAAAGCAAATTAACTCCTTTGGTTATTTACAAGATTAAAAAAACAATGGGAATTATGTTAATCATATTTGGAGTTTTCTTAGTGTTAAAAGGCTTTATTCCTAAAGAAAAACTAAATTTAGAACATCTACTTCAACAAATTTAATAATAAAAAAAGCGAGGTTTTCACCTCGCTTTTTTAGTATAATTTAAACTGAACTTTAGTTTTTCATCTTTTTATTCAATGCTTCATACACATTGTTTTTTCTATCAATATCTGCCATTAATTTAGAAGTATCTATCTCTACTTTTTTAATGTCTTTAGATACAGAAAAAGAGTAAGAAGCATGTGTCCAAGCCCAGTCTTTAATAATCGTTGATGTTGTTGGTTTGTTTCCTCTCATCATTCGTAAAGGAATATTAAAGTTTTCAGTTGTTTCATCAGCATAGGTAACAGTTACGTCAATAGGCATTGGCATTTTACCAACACGTTCTAAAGTAATGTTTCTTCCTTCTACAGCTTTAACACCGTAATCTATAGTGTGCAAAGTTTGAGTCCACTCATTTAAATACCAATCTAACTGTAATCCAGAAATTTTTTCTGCAGTTCTTTTAATATCATTTGGTACTGGGTGCTTAAAACTAAAATCGTTGTAATATTTTTTCAACGTTTTCTTTACATTTTCTTCTCCAATAATATAATTTAATTGTGTCAAAAACATGCTTCCTTTTGTGTAACTACCAACACTAAAAGCAGTATTTGTATTAAACCTATCGGCATGTGTAGTTAAATTTTCTTCGATTCCTTCACCTACAACATAATAGTATCCTCTATAACTTCCATTGCTTGGTTTTCCATCTCCATTTCTTAATATTTTGTTTGATGCCAATCCAGAAATATAAGAAGTAAACCCTTCATCCATCCAAGAATGTTTGCTTTCGTTATTTGCTAAAATGTGTTGAAACCAAGTATGTGCCAATTCATGAAAAATAGTACCAACATTACTTCTCTTTCCTCCACCAGCTACAAATGTAGACATTGCATATTCCATTCCTCCATCACCTGCCTGAATAACAGAATATTGTTTCCATGGATACGGTCCTACATTTTCGCTAAAAAACTCCATCGCTTTAGCTGTTAAAGCTTGATTCTTTGTCCAGTTCTTTTTATTAATTTCTCTGTCTTTGTAAAAGAAATGTAAGTCTGGACCATTTTCCATTTTATAAATATCATGGATATACTCATCATCTGCAGCCCAAGTAAAGTCATGTACTCTTTCTGCTTTAAAGTGCCACGCTAATTTATCTCCTTTTTGAACGTTAAGTGGTTTAGATTTGTCTTCATAACCATGTCCAATTTCTTGTGGGTTTTGTAAGTTACCAGTACCTCCAATTGTATACTTTCTATCAATTCTTAAAGTTACATCAAAATTACCCCAAACTCCTTGAAACTCTCTTGCAACATAAGGGTGTGCTTGCCAACCTTCAAAATCATATTCTGCCATTTTAGGATACCATTGCGCCATAGACATTGCGATATCATCTTTACTATTTCTTCCTGCTCTACGAATATGGGTTGGTAATTGTCCGTCAAACTCCATCTCAAAAGTAACTTTAGATCCAGGCTGAATTGGTTCGTTTAGTCTTACTTCTAAAACAGTTCCAGCAACTTCAAATTTTACGTCTTTTCCGTTTTGTTTTAATGATTTTATTTTTAAATATCCTATTTCATTTGGTTTTAAAGATGCTATTCTACTTTTTACAATAGGCGCTTCTCTTGTTCCATGTCTTGTAATCATTCTACCATCTGGGTCTGCAATACTCTGCAAACGTGCGTCCATTTCACTTCCTGGCTGAAAAGCATTGTAGTATAAATGATAATATACATTGTTTAAAGCGTCAGGTGAGTTGTTGGTATACACTAGCTTTTGTGTTCCTTTATATTGAAATTTTTCTACATCAACATCAACATCCATCGTGTAATCTACATGTTGTTGCCAATATCCATTACTGGAAGTATTAGAGCTTTTGTTTTGTGCACATGATACCATTAAGGTAAACGATAATGCTACTAATAAAACTTTTTTCATTGTTTTGATTTTTATTGGTTTGTGATTTATACTCTTTAAAAAAGCAGCATTAAAACTAATGTTCTTTTTTTATATATACTAATTCCTTAAAATGTTATTATTTACCATTAACAATTCTATCTGCCATTTTTAATGCATTGTGGGCATTAACAATTCTACCCGAAACGGATAGTTCTGCAAAAGGAACTAACTCTCCTTTTGGATTCTTTTGATTTGCAGAACCGGGTTTAATAACTTCAAAATCTATTTTCGTACCCGAATTCATCAGAATATGTTTTACTTGACTTGCAGATAGCTTTGGGTAATACGATCGTATTAAAGCAGCTACTCCGGCAACTCCAGGAGAAGCCATAGATGTTCCGTTGATAGATTCATAACTATTATCTGGAAACGTAGAATAGATTTGAACTCCAGGAGCAAATACATCAACATTTAATTTTCCGTAATTAGAGAAATCTGCAGGCAGTTTTTCATTATAATTAGAACTAATTGCTCCTATTGTAATCACATTATCTGAAAACTCTGTTTTAAAATCGTCAGAATCATTCGGGAAATTGCCACCTAAATCAATGTTCTTTGCATCATTCCCAGCGGCATGTACAATCAATACATCTTTTTCAGCTGCATATTTAATAGCGTCAAAAACCCATTGCTTATTTGGCGAATATGATTTACCAAAACTTGCGTTTATTATCTTTGCTCCATTATCAACTGCATAACGAATTGCTAATGCTACGTCTTTATCGTACTCATCTCCATCTGGCACCGCTCTTATTGCCATTAATTTTACATTAGTAGCAACACCATTCATACCAACTCCGTTATTTCTAATCGCCCCAATGGTTCCGGTTACATGTGTTCCGTGAATTTCATCTTTGTTTGTATGACCCGTTTTTCCATTTCCATATCCACGGGTTGTAAAATCTTGAGCATTGTCATTTAAAATTGTTCTATAGTTTGTTTTTAAATTATCTCCACTCAATAAATCTGAAGCTTTTTTTACTTCTTTATTTATCTCTACCACCGCTTGTTGCATAGAAGCTAATCCAAAACCATATATCTGTTTTGCAATATTTACACTTTGCATTAATTGAGGTTTATCTGACTTGATATTTTTAACCTCTTCTTTCGTATATTCTTTCTTTTTAAAATGATCTGTCAATGTTTTATCTGCAAATTGTACAGCTTGTAACATTTGAGAAAATTGCTTTTTTGTTGTCTCTGCCCCTGCAACTTTTTTATCTTGAGCTTTTTTTATTTTTTGATAAGTAGCATTATCTACTAATTTGGGGTTTTTTAAAATTCTTTCTACTTCAGCATTTTCCTTGTAAATTTCTCCTAAAAAATTCCAGCCATTAATATCGTCTACATAGCCATTGTTATCATCATCCTTTCCATTATTTGGAATTTCTTTGGTGTTTACCCACGCATTTTCTTCTAAATCTTTGTGCGTCAAATCAATTCCTGAGTCTACAACACCTACAACAACTTGCACTCCTTTTTTTCCTTGTAAAAAAGTATATGCTTTATCTACACTCATCCCTGGAATTGTATCAGTTGCTAAATCTGCATGCCCCCAGTTTTGTTGCTGAATTTTTGTTAAAGCTGTTTTTTTTGCGGATATACTTATAACATTGTTAGCACCTGTTGGAACAGGAATCGTGTTCACTGTTTTACAGCTCGCTAATACTAAAGCTACAATTGCTAAAATGTAAAATGATTTTGTAATCTTCATAACCTCTCTTCTTTTAATTAAATATTTCTGTAAACTTAAATTTCTCGTCTAATCGAACACCTTTTTCTGTATGCTTTACCGTACAAAGCTCTGTGTATGCATCATGTTCTAAGAACAACATATAATTATTGTCTGCTGCTTCATTTAAAAACAATGCTTTTTCCCCTATAGTTAATAAAGGTCTTGTATCATACCCCATAACATAAGGTAACGGAATATGTCCTGTGGTTGGTAATAAATCTGCCATAAATACAACCGTTTTATCTTGGTATTGAATTTTCGGAAGCATTTGTTTTTCTGTATGACCATCCATAAAAAAAACATCAAAACCAATCTCTTTTAATGGGTTTTGAATAAAATTCAATTGACCATTTTCTTTTATTGGTTGAATGTTTTCTGTAAGAAAAGATGCTTTTTCTCTTGGGTTTGGAATTGTTGCCCATTGCCAATGGTCTTCATTAGACCATACTTTTGCGTTTTTAAATGCTGGCATAAACCCGGTTTTATCTTTATTCCATTGGATAACACCTCCACAATGATCAAAGTGCAAATGTGTTAAAAACACATCAGTAATATCATCTCTATGAAACCCATATTTTGCTAAAGAACTATCTAAAGAAAAATCTCCAAACAAATCATAATAACCAAAAAACTTATCTGATTGTTTAGAACCTAAACCTGTATCAATTAAAGTAAGTCTTTCTCCGTCTTCAATAAGCATACATCGCATGCTCATAGAAATTAAGTTATTTGCGTCTGCAGGATTTGTTCGTTGCCAAATTGATTTTGGAACAACGCCAAACATAGCGCCACCATCAAGCTTAAAATTTCCTGTTTCTATTGGATAAATTCTCATGATTAGCAAAGATGCAGAAAAAACAGGACATTTTTGTTAAAGAAAACAAAAAACGTCCCGAGAATTCGGGACGTTTTTTAGAGGTGTCGAGCGGATTCGAACCGCTGTAGATGGTGTTGCAGACCACTGCCTAGCCACTCGGCCACGACACCTTATAATTTTATCGAAGTAAACTTCGAAACCTTTATAAGTCATTCTCGAGAAATCGGGAATCAAAGGTTGGCAAATTTACGCAAATTTCCTTTTTGCGCAAGGTTTTTTTACCCTTTCCTCTTTTTTGATAAAACAATTACAACTTCTTTAACATTACCGCCAATTGGTGGGTTTATTTTTGCGACACTAACTTTGGCTTTTTTTACCATTGTAAGTTCATCAAAAATTCTATTTACTATTCTTTGAGCAACGTGTTCCAATAGTTTTGACCGAATTGCCATTTCTTCTTTTACTATATGATTTAAGTGTACATAATCAACTGTATCAACTAATTCGTCTGTTATAGAAGAATTTTGTAGATTTGCTTTAATCTCTAAATCTACATTATATTCAGATCCTATTTTTGCTTCTTCATCTAAACATCCGTGAAAAGCATATAATTTGATGTTGTTTACTTTAATAATCCCCATAGAGCAAAAGTATTAAAGTTGTATGAGTTTTAGAGGTTAGAAATAAAAAAATTAAAGAAATGTTACGAAGAAATTCTATCTTAAAAGTATTAATTTACTCTTTTTTGTTGGTAAGTTTTAGCTCTTGTATTATAAACGATGTTATCAAAGATACTTCTGTATTGGTTGACCCGGGGAATGATCCAAATTTTAAAATTGTTGTAAATAAGGAAGACGGTTTTGAATATTTTAATAGAAAAGTGATGGTTTTCGATATTCCAGTTTATGCTTTTTATTCTGTTGATAACGCCAAACTTTTGCATGCTGCTAATGTTTTAGCGCAATATTTAGATAACGACGAAGATGGTGTTGTAGACAATACAACAATGCATGATGCCATGAAAACAGAAAAAGGATTTCTTTATTTGTGGAAAACAGAAGAAGAAAGAGATAACCTTATTATACCGAATGGCTATATGGGGCAAGATTTAGGAAGTGATGAAACAAATTTAACTTGGCATTCCAATGGCCATATTGGTACATTTGATGCTGCATTAGAAGAAGTTTGGCATATCATTACTAGCAGCGGATATGAAAAAGCATATCCAACCATTTTTAGTTCTTTGCCAACTTCTGAAATAAGTATTGCCATGGATGTTGCTCGTGGTGGAAATTTTCAAAATCCTCCAGCAAATTATCCAACCAATGCTTGGTACACATATGCTGATGGAACTTGTAATTACGAGTGTCAGGTTAGTGAATATTCTTATTGGGTTTTATCATCTATCCTTGGAGCGCAAGAAAATAGGTTGACAGACATTGAAAATGAATGGAAATTAAATACTAGCGCTAAAGTTCAAGCTGATGATGTAAAAGCTTGGGCAATTTTTTCTAATACCACTTATAATTTACCTACAGTTTTACCCGACGGAACCTACAAACATTAAGTTATCCTGTAAAAAAATCGAAAATATTACTTAAAGCACTTGTGTCTGCTTTATAAAACTCTGTATATCTACAACGCCCACAAGAAACACTTGTGTATTTTTGATTTTGAATATCAAATATTTTTGACAACGTTCCTCCGGTTGCTCTTAGCTGACCAATATCATAGGTTTTATTGCTACATTTTGGGCAGGTGTAATTTAATGGTTTGTCGCTCATTTTGTTTTTGTTTTTTAGCACTGATTATTTATAAGAAGGAATATTAGTGCTTTTGTTACAGCAATAATTTTATGGGCTTTATATTTTGCTTAATTTTGCCAAATATTTATTTAGAGAAAGAACATGTCAGAAGAAAAAAAGTCACTTAACTTTTTAGAGCAAATTATTGAAGAAGATTTGGCAAATGGAATGCCAAAAGAGAACTTACGTTTTCGTTTTCCTCCAGAACCAAATGGTTATTTACATATTGGTCATACCAAAGCAATTGGTATTAGCTTTGGCTTAGGTCAAAAATACAATGCACCAGTAAACCTTCGTTTTGATGATACAAACCCTGCAAAAGAAGAGCAAGAGTATGTAGATGCTATTAAAAAAGATGTTACTTGGTTGGGGTATCAATGGGAAAACGAAGTATATTCTTCAGATTATTTTCAACAATTATACGATTGGGCTGTCTTATTAATTAAAGATGGTAAAGCCTATATTGACAATCAATCTTCAGAAGAAATGAGAGTTCAAAAGGGAACTCCAACCGAAGTTGGTACCAATAGCCCAAATAGAGATAGAAGTATAGCAGAAAATTTAGACTTATTTACCAAAATGAAAAATGGTGAATTTGATGAAGGTTCTCATGTGTTACGTGCAAAAATAGACATGGCCTCTCCTAATATGTTGTTGAGAGATCCATTAATGTATCGTATTTTAAAGAAATCACATCATAGAACAGGGAGCGATTGGTGCATCTATCCGATGTACGATTGGACACATGGAGAAAGTGATTATGTAGAGCAAATCTCACACTCTTTATGTTCTTTAGAGTTTAAACCTCATAGAGATTTATACAACTGGTTTAGAGATAATGTATATGAATACAGTAAATCAAAATACCCAAATCCACCAAAACAACGTGAATTTTCTAGATTGAACTTAAGCTATACAATTATGAGCAAGCGTAAGTTGTTAAAACTGGTTGAGCAAGGTGTTGTAAATGGCTGGGATGATCCAAGAATGCCAACAATTTCTGGATTAAGAAGACGTGGATATACACCAGCTTCTATCCGTAATTTTATAGAAACTGTTGGAGTTTCAAAAAGAGAAAACATTATTGATGTTTCTTTATTAGAGTTTAAAATTAGAGAAGATTTAAACAGAACAGCCAATAGAGTGATGGGTGTTTTAGATCCTGTAAAAGTTATTATTGACAATTATCCCGAAGGAGAAGAAGAGATATTAATTGCTGAAAATAATCCAGAAGATGAAAACGCTGGCTCTAGAGAAATACCTTTTTCTAGAGAAATTTATATCGAAAGAGAAGACTTTAGAGAAGAAGCGAATAAAAAATTCTTTCGATTAAAACTAGGAAAAGAAGTTCGTTTAAAGAGCGCTTATTTTATAACTGCAACAAGTTGTGAAAAAGATGAAAATGGAGAAATTACTGTAATTCATTGTACCTATGATCCATTAACAAAATCGGGAAGCGACACAGAAGAGAGTAAGCGTAAAGTAAAAGGCACTTTGCATTGGGTTTCTGTAAAACATGCTGTAAAAGCAGAAGTAAGAGCCTATGACCGTTTGTTTTTAGATGAAGCTCCAGACGGACATAAAGACAAGGATTATATGGACTTTGTAAACCCTAATTCTTTAGAAAAAATTACTGCTTTTGTTGAACCTAGTTTACAAACTGCGAGAATCGGAGAACAATTTCAATTTCAACGTTTAGGGTATTTTAATGTTGATGACGATACGACATCAGAAAAATTAGTATTCAATAAAACGGTTGGCTTAAGAGACAATTGGGCAAAGAAAAATTAATTTTATTAAGTTACAATCATAAAAAAGACCGCTAAATTGCGGTCTTTTATTTTTTATATTATGTTCTAATTAGAACGCTGTTTGACATAATATCCCGCCCATTAAAGCAAGTGTTATTGTCCAATATCCAACATTAATTAATACATATTTAAAACTTTTTCTTTCAAACATTGCATTGGTTCCCATTATTGGTAATGCAATAAATAAACCAACCATTGTGCCGTGTAAAACTCCATGGCCAAAGGTTCTAAAACGATCTCCATACGTAGTCATAAAATCTTGAAAATATGCTAAATCGACTCCAGACAATGCTGATTCTCCTGATTTCATTAAAGTAGAAGAAACACCAAATTGATGTATCACCACTGTTTGTAATATAAATGCCATTAAGAAACTAAGTACATAACTTAATCCAAAGATTAACGCCATATTAGCTCCTTTCATAGAGTCATCATTAAACCCTACTTCTTTCATCCAAGCATTTTTAAAAAGCATTGGTCCATACCAAATAAAGCCCATTACTAAAGGCATTAATGCTGCTACAGCTGTTGTCACTAAATTAAATTCCATAATATTATAGTTTTGGTTCTCTCAAATATAAGAAATAACTTTTTGACTTATAAGGCATTAAAACAAAAAAAAGCCAGAAACGAGATGTTTCTGGCTTATAATTTTATTGTTTTTTTATTACTTTATTACTAATGATTTTGCAATAGCTTCTAATTCAAAAACAAAATCTCTTTTATTAACTGAAGGCGCATAAGTAAATCCTTCAACCACAACTAACCTATTGTTCTCTTTATCAACAACAGTATAGTTTAAAAAAGGTCCTGCCATAAAATCGTTTTTCATTTCCCATTTTCCTCTGGTTTCATATGCTTTTTTAGCAGCAACGTTCGCATCGAGTGTAATTGGTGTAAATGCTGCTTCAGTAATCATATACATTCCTTCGTTTGATCCTGGTATGTATTTTTTTCCTATCGCATTTCTATGAATAAGAATATTATTTCTTGCATCTAAATCAAACTCTTCAGCTAAAGGAACTGTGTAGACTAAAATATTATTAACTCCATCACCCTGAGCAATTCCTGTCATTAAATGTTGTCTTAACCATAAAAATTCTCCATCGTCTTCTACTTCTCTAAAACTTTTAGGAATTGTTAAAGTAAGGCCTAGTTTTACTAAAGTTTTATACCTCGAATCATCTTCTTTGTTTTTGTAAAACCTTTTTTGTAAATGTTCAATCTCAGAATCTCTAAAGATACTTACAATCTCTTTTTTGTGTTTTTCTAATTGAGCATTTAACCCTTCGTTGTCTTTTGCGGTAACATATACTATTGTTTGAGGGCTTGCATAAAAATCTGTCTTTGTACTGAATGATTCTTTGGTAGAAGTCTGAACCACGAGTATGCTTCGGTATTTATTCATCATGCTTCCAAAGCCTTTTGGAGCAACCTGAGTTACACTAAATGTTGTTTCTGGCTGAGGCAATCCTACAATTAATTCACCCAAAAAATGTCTTAAATTATCACCTACTTCTCCATTCCAATTATTTCCCGCTGTTACTACAAGTAATTGATTTGATTGACCAACAGAATTACTTAACACAAAGGATTCTTTATCGTTTTTGCATGAAGTAAAAAAAAGTAATAAAGCTATTACAGTAATTCCTCTTTTCATATTTAATCTATTTAAGTTTGGTTCTTACTCTTCAAATACTGTTCCGTTTTTGAAAATTTAGTTATTTCTTTAGGCTTTACAACCTTCTTGGAAATATTGTAAGTCGTTGTCCTATTTTAAGACTTGAACTTTTTAGTTTGTTCCATTTTTTAATCTGGCTAACTCGTACTCCATATTTTTTAGCTATTCTTCCCAAATAATCTCCACTTCGAACCTTATATCGAATACGTCTATTTAACTCTAAATATTTAGGTAGTGGTTTTTCTCTTTTAGCATCGTCTATATCTGCTTGAGTATAAATCTCTTTCTCTTTTGCTAAAAATTTTACTGTTGCATTTCTAGGCAATGTTACTGCATAGTTTTTTCCTTTTACAAACGGAATGATATCTAATTTATATGCTGGGTTTAAAAACTCTAACATTTCAATTTCTACTCCAGTTTTTTCTGATATTTGATTAAAAGAAATAGTTCTCTTTACTTGAATTGTATCTGTAGCAAAATGATAAATAGGCGGGTTTTCTGCTGCTAAACCGTGTTCTTTGGCATATTTAAAAATATACATTGTTGCATAAAATGCTGGAACATAACCTGCCGTTTCTCTAGGTAAATATTGACGAAGGTTCCAATAATTACGATATCCACCAGAGCGTTTAATAGCTTTTGAAACATTTCCAGGTCCTGAGTTGTATGCTGCTAGTGCCAACCCCCAATCTCCAAAGATATTATATAAATCACTTAAATATTTACAGGCTGCAATTGTTGCTTTTATTGGGTCTTGACGATCATCTACATAAGAATTAACGTTTAACTTATATTGTCTTCCTGTTAAATACATAAACTGCCACAAACCCCTAGCTCCAACTCTAGATCTAGCTCGTGGATTTAATGTAGATTCTACAATTGCCAGATATTTCATCTCTAAAGGAATATCAAACTGATCTAAGTATTTTTCAAACATTGGAAAATAATACTCGGCTTTTGCCATTAACTTTGGATAGTACCTTTTACGGTATTTTAGGTACGAATTAATAACATTCTCTAATATTGGATTGTACTCAATAAAAAATGGTGTTGTATTGTCTAAATGCTTTAATCGTTCTTTTAAAACAGTTGTAGGAATTTTATCTGTAGGGTTTTCTTTTGCTTCTAAGCCTTTTATTACATAATCAATATTAATTGACAACGGCGATTTGTACTGTGTTTCTAAAACCAAGCTGTCTATAATTGATAAATCTTTATCAGAAAACAACGATGGTGATTTTAATTTGCTCTTTATTGAGTCGTTTGAAATACTATCTAGCTTTGTTTGGGCTATTGTAGTAAGTGATAAAAAAGCAATTAAAAAGGAAAAAAAATATTTCATTTTATACATCTAATTCAACAACAATTGGACAATGGTCTGAATGTTTTGCTTCTGGTAAAATATAAGCTCTAGAAATTTGACTTTTTAATGACTCAGAAACCATTGCATAATCTAGTCTCCAACCTTTATTATTTGCTCTAGAATTTGCTCTGTAACTCCACCAAGAGAATTCTTGACTCTCTTTATTTAAGTATCTAAAACTGTCAATAAAACCACTATCAATAAAACTCCCCATCCATTCTCGTTCTATGGGTAAAAACCCTGAAACGCCTTTCATTTTTGGATTATGAATGTCTATTTCTTCATGACAGATATTATAATCGCCACAGATAACTAAATTCGGAATTTCTTTTTTCAACACATTCAAATATTCTTGAATTTCTGCCATATAATTCAGCTTAAAATTTAATCTAGCATCGTTAGTTCCTGAAGGTAAATACATGCTCATTACAGAAACATTATCAAAATCTACACGTAAATTTCTTCCTTCAAAATCCATCGTTTCAATGCCTGTTCCGTATTCAATATGATTCGGTTTTTCTTTACAGAAAACCGCTACAGATGAGTAGCCTTTTTTCTGTGCAGAAAACCAATAATGATACGGATAACCAGCAGCTTCAAACTCAGATACATCTAATTGTTCTTTATGTGCTTTGGTTTCTTGAATACAAATCACATCTGGATTTGCTTGTTGTAACCAATCTATAAAACCTTTTTTTAACGCAGCTCTAATTCCGTTAACGTTGTATGATATTATTTTCATCTTAAAACTGCATTTCAGGAATTTCTCCATTGACAATTAAAGTTCCTTCTGTAGCATTTTGAATCTCTTCAACAGAAACTCCAGGAGCTCTTTCTAGCAAATGAAAAGCGCCGCCTTTAATTTCTAAAACGGCTAAATTGGTAACTACTTTCTTTACACAACCAACTCCTGTAAGTGGTAAAGAACACTGCTTTAACAATTTAGATTCACCTTTTTTATTGGTATGCATCATCGCAACGATAATGTTTTCTGCAGACGCCACTAAATCCATGGCTCCACCCATTCCTTTTACCATTCTTCCAGGTATTTTCCAATTGGCAATATCTCCGTTAGCAGCAACTTCCATTGCCCCTAATACAGTTAATTGTACGTGTTGTCCTCTTATCATTGCAAAACTCATAGCAGAGTCAAATAAAGATCCTCCTTCAAGAATTGTAACTGTTTGTTTTCCTGCATTTATTAGGTCTGCATCCTCTGTTCCTTCATCCGGAAAAGGCCCCATTCCTAGCAATCCATTCTCTGATTGAAACTCAACATCAATACCTTCAGGAATATAATTAGCAACTAGAGTAGGAATTCCAATTCCTAAATTCACATACCATTTATCCTGTAATTCTTGTGCAATTCTTTGTGCTATTTCTTGTTTTGTAAGTGCCATTTGTTACGATTTAGGAGTTACAGTTCTTTGCTCAATTCTCTTTTCATATCCCTTTCCTTGAAAAATTCGTTGTACAAAAATTCCTGGAGTATGAATTTGATTTGGGTCTAATTCTCCAACAGCAACCAATTCTTCAACCTCAACAACAGTTGTTTTACCGGCCATTGCCATCATTGGGTTAAAATTACGAGCCGTTCCTTTAAAAATTAAATTTCCTGCTGCATCTCCTTTCCAGGCTTTTACAAAAGCAAACTGAGCATCAAATGCGTGTTCTAATACATACATTTTCCCATCAAACTCTCTAGTTTCTTTTCCTTCTGCAACTTCAGTTCCATAACCTGCAGGTGTGTAAAAAGCAGGAATTCCTGCTCCTGTTGCTCTACATCGTTCTGCTAATGTTCCTTGCGGAATTAAATCTACATCTAATTCTCCAGACAACATTTGACGTTCAAACTCATCATTTTCTCCAACATAAGAAGAAATCATTTTTTTTATTTGACGTTTTTGTAATAATAAGCCTAATCCAAAATCATCTACACCTGCATTATTAGAAATACATGTTAAATCTGTAACTCCCAAATTTACTAATTCGGTGATACTATTTTCTGGAATCCCACAAAGACCAAAACCACCTAACATAAATGTCATTCCGTTTTCTACTCCTTGTAAAGCTTCTTTCGCGTTTTTTACTACTTTATTTATCATAATCTATTGATTAAAAATCTATATCTCCTTTTTCTATTACAGGTTTTTTCTTCTCGTCTTTTTCGTCTAATGGGTCTACTTTCTCATTACAATCTAACCTAATAGATATTTCTTTTTCTGGCTTTTCAAAATCTTCTTTACTAATATTTAGTGTTAGATCTTCATAACATTTTCTCATAAATATTGCCCACGTTGGTAAAGACATAGAAGCTCCTTGCCCTTTTCCAATTCCTTCAAAGTGTATCGCTCTATCTTCTCCTCCAGTCCAAACTCCTGTTGCTAAATTGGGTACAACTCCCATAAACCATCCATCAGTGTGGTTTTGTGTTGTTCCAGTTTTCCCCGCTATTTCATTTAAAAATCCATATGGATAACCTGTTATATACCCTGCATCTACTCTTGGCCCAGTAGTTCTTAATCGTATTCCTGATCCTCCAGTACTAACAACTCCCTTTAACAAATCGATCACTACATACGCAGATTCTTCACTCATAACTTCTTTCGTTTCTGGAGTAAATTGATCTAAAACAGTTCCGTTTTTATCTTCAATTCTAGTAATCATCATTGGGGCAACTCGTAATCCTTTATTCGCAAACATAGAATATGCACTTACCATTTCGTGTAAAGACAACTCAACAGCACCTAAAGCAATTGCTGGCCCAGGTGGTATTTTACTTTTAATTCCTGCTGCTTTCGCTAATCTGATAACATTTTGTGGACCAACCATATCAATCATCCTTGCAGACATTGTATTTACCGATTTTGCCAACGCCTCTTTTAAATTCATTGTACCACTATACCTAAAAAGATTCGGTCCATCATTTTTTGGTGTCCAAGCCTTCGGAATCCCATATTTTCCTTTTGGAATGGTGTATTTCGAAATTGGAAATTGATCACAAGGAGATAATTTTAATTGATTGATGGCTGTGGCGTAAACAAAAGGTTTAAATGTTGAACCTACTTGTCTTTTTCCTTGTTTTACGTGATCGTATTTAAAATGTTTGTTATTAATCCCACCAACCCAAGCCTTAATATGTCCCGTTTGCGGCTCTAAAGAAAACAACCCCGAATGTAAAAAATACTTATAATAACGTATCGAATCATTTGGAGTCATGATAGTATCTCTATCACCTTTCCACGAAAATATTCTCATTCTGGTTTTTGCGTCAAAGGCAGAATCTATTTGTTTTTGAGAATATTTTTTAGCCCTTCTCATGTTTCGATAACGATCAGAATTTCTTTTTGCTCTATTTAAAATAGCTTCAATTTGTTCTGGTTCAATATCATAAAAAGGTGCCGTTTTATTATGCTTCTGCTCTTTGTTAAAATAAGATTGAAGGTTAGACATATGTTCTTTAAGTGCTTCTTCAGCATATTGTTGCATTCTTGAATCAATTGTAACATAGATTTTTAAACCATCTCTATAAATATCATAGGTTTCTCCATTTGACTTTGGGTGTTTCTTTACCCAACCTTTTAAATACTTCTGCAAATGAGCTCTAAAGTAAGTTGCATAGCCATCGCTATGACTTTCTGGTGTGTAATTAATTGCTAAAGGTAATTTTTGAAGAGAGTCTTTTTCTATGTTAGAAATGAAACCACTTTTAGCCATCTGTGAAAAAACCACATTTCTTCTATTAAATGATTTCTTTTTTGATCTTTCTCTATTGGGGTTGTATTGTCTTGGGTTTTTAAGCATCGCAACTAAAATTGCAGATTCTTCTATTTTTAATTCTTTGGGTTCTTTTCCAAAATAGATTCTAGAAGCAGAACGAATTCCAGATGCATTAAATAAGAACCCTTGTGTATTTAAATACATTGTAATGATCTCATTTTTGGTATACTGTCTTTCTAGTTGAATAGAAACCACCCATTCTTTTAATTTCTGAGTCAACCTCTTTAACGTGTTTCCTGAAGCTCTTTTAGTAAATAAATTTTTAGACAATTGTTGTGTAATGGTACTGGCTCCACCACCTTTTCCTAATTTAGAAATGGCCCTAGCAAGTCCTCTAAAATCAATACCTGAGTGCTCATAAAAACGAACATCTTCTGTTGCAATAAGTGCATTAACCAAGTTATCTGGTAAATCTTTAAATTTAATTGGTTTTCTGTTTTCTCTAGCGTAAGTTCCCAATGTTTTACCATCAGAAGAGATTATCTCTGTTGCTAAATTACTTTCTGGGTTTTCTAATTCTTCAAATGAAGGAAGTGGTCCAAAAACACCCCATGATGCTAAAGCGAACAATAATAATATCGATAGAAACCCACCAATAACTATTCCCCAAAACCATCTAATATATTTTTTAAAATTGATTGCTTTTTTCTTTGTCATTTTTAATTCTTTTCAATTCTAAATCCAACTTCTGTGATTCCTTCTAGTGTATTAACACCAACAATTTCTCCATTTTTACGCATTGCTTGAGCAATTGAAACAGAGTACTCTCCCGAGGAAAGGAAAACAACATTTTCTTTGTAAAACAATTTACTTTCTTTTATTTCTGTGAGACCAACCCCTAAAAATTTTCCCGTAACATCAGTCATTTCATACTCTAAGGTATCTACAACTTTCTTTCCATTGGGGAAATTAAATTGAGTTATCAAGAACAAATTACTAAAAGCATATGTATCATTATTTCTAATATTGATAAATAGATTTTTTTTATGTATTGTGTCCTGTACGTTAAACGTAAATGAAACAGGGTTTTCGGTATTCCAAGATTGATTTGAAACAGAAACATATGAATCGTAAACTCTTTTAGAGTCACAAGAAACCAAACACAAAATAATAAGAGAAATAGTTACTATTTTATTCCGATTTGTTTTCATTATTTGGGTTTCTATTTGGCTTCTTTTTATTTCTATTATTCCTCCTAGGCTTGGGTTTTTCTCCTTGTTGATTCGGTTTATCTGCTCTATTATTAGGAGTGGTTTTTGCCTTATTCTGAGGATGCTTCTTCTTTTTATTTTGAGGTTGTTTTTTGGGAGGATGTTGATTCCCTTTATCCCCAGGAACAACAGGTTTTTTTCTATTTCTATTGTTTTTTCTTCTCCCTTTTTTTTGCTTTGGAGCATCAAAACGAGTTAAACTATCTTGACCTACAACATTTTCAAAACTGACCTTAACTTCCTCAACAACATCAGACTCATAATCTTCTAACGGTGCTGCTTCTTCATTATTCTTATTCAGTTCAATTATTTCATTAACTTGATTCAATGTTAATTTAAACCACTTAAAACTATTGTCTTTGTAAGTGTACCATAAGGCTTGTTTAAAAATATCCATTTTCACAAAAACAGCTAAACCGCTTTCGGTTTTAAGGACTTTATCTTGTTTTGGAAACGATTTTAACGCATCTAAATAAGTGTCTAATTCATAATTCAAACAACATTTAAGTTTACCACATTGGCCAGATAACTTTAACGGGTTTAAAGATAATTGCTGATACCTTGCGGCAGCAGTATTTACTTTTCTAAAATCTGTTAACCAGGTAGAACAACACAGTTCTCGTCCGCAAGAACCAATACCACCTAAACGAGCTGCTTCTTGACGTAGACCAACTTGTTTCATCTCTACTCTAATAGAAAAAGCACTTGCAAAATCTCTAATTAACTGTCTAAAATCTACGCGTTCTTCTGCGGTATAGTAAAAAGTTGCTTTGTTTCCATCACCTTGATATTCTACATCAGACAATTTCATTTTTAAGCCCAAACGGCCTAAAATTTCACGCCCTCTTCGCTGAGTTTCAACTTCTTTTTCTCTTACAGACTGCCATTTATCAATATCTTTTTGAGATGCCTTTCTGTATATTTTTTTAACGTCTTCACTATCAATGGCAACATTTTTCTTTTTCATCTGAACTTTCACCAATTCCCCTCCAAGAGAAATAGTTCCAATATCGTGCCCTGGCGAGCTTTCTACAGCAACCACATCTCCCATAGAGAGTGTTAAGTTTTCTGTATTCTTAAAAAAGTGTTTACGTCCGTTTTTAAAACGAATCTCAAAAATGTTAAACGGCGCTTGTCCACTTGGCAATGTCATGTTTGATAACCAGTCAAATACTGCTAATTTACTTCCACTACCACAAGATCCACCTGTTCCACAATTTCCATTGCTTTTACAGCCGTTTGGTACACCGCCGTCTTTTTTAGTTGAGCAACTACTACAGCTCATAAAATTTATATATTTAGAGAAGATTCTGGTGGTTTTTTCAATTGATTATTCTCAATGAAAAAATTCTAATTCAACAAAGATCTTCTTTCGGGTTCTTACTTTATTTTGAAAACCAACAAAGGTTGATTAATCTGTAAATATACGGTTTCTCAAAGAATGAAAAAACAAGAAAATGAAAGTTCTTACAACTACTTTTTTATTTGGTTATATAGCAAATGTAATTTGAGAATTTGATTAAATTAAAGTCAATTTAGAATTCGTGCTGGTTGAATTAGAATTCGTAAGGAAAGTTGTTTCTTAAGCATTAAAAAAGACCTCAAAATTGAGGTCTTTAAAATAGTGATTTTGCTTTTTTACTTCTTAAAAGTTAGCACTTCAGATCTTCCTTTTTTGAAAATTTTATTACTATTTCCTTTACCTCTTCGCAATTCTTTTTGCTCCTCAAAAGTCAATGAAGCAACCTCTTTACAGTCTTCAGAACAGCAAGTATTCATTTTTTCTGAACAAGCTGTACACTGAATAAATAATAAATGACATGCTTGATTATCACAATTTACATGCTCATCACATGGCTCACCACATTGATGACAATTAGAAACAACATCATCTGTAATACGTTCTGCTCTTCTATGATCAAACACAAAATTCTTTCCAATAAATTTATTTTCTACACCTTCATCTTTCACTTGTCTGGTGTATTCTATGATTCCGCCTTCTAATTGAAAAACGTTTTTAAATCCTTTGTGTTTGTAATAGGCTGATGCTTTTTCACAACGGATTCCTCCAGTACAATACATCAATAAATTTTTATCTTCTTTATTGTCTTTTAAATCTTCTTCAATAATATCCAAAGAATCTCTAAACGTATCTACATCTGGAGTAACAGCACCATCAAAATGACCAATTTCACTTTCGTAATGGTTGCGCATATCAACACAAACCGTGTTTGGATCTGCTAACATATCGTTGAATTTCTTAGCAGACAAATGCACACCGATATCGGTAACATCAAACGTATTATCATTTAAACCATCAGCAACAATTTTGTTTCGAACTTTTACTTTCAGTTTTAAAAAAGATTTATTGTCTTGCTCAACAGCTACATTTAAACGGATATCCTTTAAAAAAGGAATCGCATCTAATTGTTCTTTCAATTTTAGAAAATTTTCTGCTGGAACAGACATTTGAGCATTGATTCCCTCATGAGCAACATAAGTTCTACCAAGAACATCTAGTTGCTCCCATTCTAGGAATAATTTGTCTCTAAAGATTTGTGGGTTTTCTATCTGATGATATTGATAGAATGAAATGGTTAAACGATCCTTTCCGGCTTCGTCAATTAATGCAGCGCGTTCTATTGCGCTTAACTTGTTGTACAGTTGCATGCTATACTTTTTTAGTTAAACAATATGTTATAATTGGTTGATAAACAATATGTCTACAAACCTGCTGCAAAACTACCACTTTTTAAGAAAACAGCCATAATGAAGCGTTTAATACTTAACATTTGTACTTATTTTGACCGATTTTAAACAAAAAGTCAACTTATTGCATTTAAAAAATACAAGTGACTGTTATTTTTCATAATCTTTGCACTTCATTCATACTAAAAAAGAATAAAATGAGAGTTGCTGTTGTTGGTGCTACCGGAATGGTAGGAAACGTGATGCTAAAAGTGTTAGCCGAAAGAAATTTCCCTATTACTGAATTGATTCCTGTTGCATCTGAGAGATCTGTGGGTAAATTAATGACCTATAAAGGAAATGAATATCCTGTGGTTAATTTAGTAACAGCTATTGAAATGAAGCCAGATATTGCTGTGTTTTCTGCCGGAGGAGATACTTCTTTAGAATGGGCACCAAAATTTGCTGAAGTTGGAACAACTGTTATTGACAACTCTTCTGCTTGGAGAATGGATCCAACTAAAAAATTAGTGGTCCCTGAAATTAATGGTGATGTATTAACTGCTGAAGATAAAATTATTGCAAATCCGAATTGCTCAACAATTCAGTTGGTAATGGCATTAGCTCCCTTACATAAAAAATACACGATGAAACGTGTCGTAATTTCTACCTATCAATCTGTTTCTGGAACCGGTGTAAAAGCTGTGCAACAATTAGATAATGAAGAGGCTGGAATAGAAGGAAAAATGGCGTATCCACATCCAATAGGAAGAAATGCATTACCTCACTGTGATGATTTCTTAGAAAACGGATATACTAAAGAAGAAATGAAACTGGTAAAAGAGCCAAAGAAAATTTTACGTGACGATTCTTTTTCTGTTACCGCAACTGCTGTTAGAATTCCCACTGCTGGTGGACATTCTGAAGCTGTAAACGTTCAGTTCGAAAATGATTTTGATCTAACTGATGTTCGTGAGTTGTTAAGTGAGACAGACGGAATTATTGTACAAGATGATGTAGCGAATAACATCTATCCAATGCCAATTACAGCACATGATAAAGATGAGGTTTTTGTTGGAAGAATCAGAAGAGATGAATCTCAAGAAAACACCTTAAATCTTTGGATCGTTTCTGATAACTTACGTAAAGGAGCAGCAACAAACACCATTCAGATTGCTGAGTACTTAGTGGCTAATAATTTGATAAAAACTTCAATCACTGCTTAGTAAACTAATTTATATAAAACTAAAAAATCCCGAGAGTTTTCTCGGGATTTTTTTATTTCTGTATTTTTAAAACGTCTGCTATAATACGTTCTAGTTCTGCTTTTGGTAAAGCTCCGTTTGCCATTTGTGGTTGTCCTTCCATCGGGCAAAATAACATTGCTGGTATACTTCTAATTCCGAAAGCCGCAGCCAATTCTTGCTCTGCTTCTGTATCAACTTTGTAAATGTTGATCTTCTCTCCGTACTCTTCACTTAATTGCTCTAAAACAGGAGCTAAAGATTTACACGGTCCACACCAATCTGCATAAAAATCGATAAAGACGGGTACATCGCCTTCAAATTTCCACTCTTTATTTTCTTCAAAATTAAAGACCTTTTCTAAAAAGGTTTCTTTTGTTAAATTTTCTGTCATTTCTATTTTTTGAATTCGCAAAGTTAGACGATATTTATTAACAAAAATTACAACATGATCATTTCAAATAATTGCGTCTAATTTTATTCTGATTGGTATGATTGTTGAATTGTAGATGATTGTTCAAAAAACCCTGAAAAATTATGAAACACCTAAAATTAATTGTAGTAGTAGTATTAATGATTTCACTTTCGAGTTGTACTAAAAACGATGACATTTCAACAATTTATAAGGGCGATGTCATTTTAAAAACGCAACAACAAATTGATGATTTTGGTGAGAAAGGATATATTGAAGTAACAGGAACTGTTACTGTTGGCGACAGGGTTAATGGCCCAACCTCTGAGATCATAAATTTAAATGGACTGAGGAAGCTTATTTCTATTGGTGAAGATCTAATTATTACTAGAAATGCTAAATTAGTTAATCTAAAAGGATTAAATAATCTTGTATCTGTGGAGGGGGTTTTTATTATAGAACACAATGAAAATCTAACAAACCTTAATCAACTCAGTACTCTAACATCTATCGGAGGCTTAGCAATAAAAAATAATGCTGTTTTAGAAAACATTAACGGTCTTAGTAATCTTTTAATTGTAAATAAAGAGATTGATATTTCTTCAAATAACTCTTTAATAAATATTGATGGGCTGAGTAGTATATCTACATTAGACTATTTATTCATCAATGAAAATAATGCTTTAATAAATATTGATGGATTAAGTACTATTACTAAAGTTGAAAAAGAAATTATGATAAAAGATAATAATGTTTTAACGAATATCAACGGGTTAAATAATTTGTCTTCTGTGGGTGCTTCTTTTTTTATAGAAAACAATACGATGTTATCTAATATAGATGGTTTAAATAAAATATCTTCTATTGGAGGAGGTTTAGAAATCAAAAACAATTCTATTATAAAGAACCTCAATGGATTAATCAATTTAACTTCCGTTGATAATATTGACATACATAACAATATAGCTTTGAAAGATTTGTGTGCAATTCGATCAATGATAATTAGTACAGAAACAAGTTTTTCATTTAGAGGAAATGGATACAACCCTTTTCCTCAAAAATTTATTGATGGCGAGTGTAGCAACTAAAGACTGCGACTTTTAATTCTCTAAAATTAAAATAGCCCAAAAGTACACAGATATGCTTTTGGGCTGTTTTTTTGTCTTTTTCGGCACCTTTTTATCAACAAAAATTACAGCTTATAAACCAACACACTTGTAATTCATTGTTTTTTAATACCTTAACAATTCAACTATTAATTAATAATTAACTTTTTTATTATGAAGACAGTAAACACAGCAGCTAGGTACATTTTAGGGCTAGCAATGTTAGTTTTTGGAGCTAACAAATTTTTACATTTTATGCCTAACCCAGAATTACCTGAAGCAGCAGGTGCTTTTTTAGGTGCACTAGACGGAAGTGGCTATATTTTTCCAATACTTGGAGTTGTATATCTAATTGCGGGACTTTGTTTGGTTTTAAATAAAGCGGTGCCTTTTGCATTAGTTGTATTAGTACCAGTGTCAATTAATATCGTAGCTTTTCACTTAGTATATGCCCCAGAAGGAATTCTGTTTGCAGCTATCGTAGCTGTTTTAAACGTGTTACTAATTTATGCTAATTGGAGTCGATTGAAATCTCTTTTTGAATAAGTAAGACTTTACCTTTTTTGGCTTATTTATAAAGTAAAAATCATTACTTTAACCATAGATTATCATCATATAATCTATGGTTTTTGTCTTTTTAGAAAGATCTTGGCTAAGTATTTCGCGTCTTTTTTAACGCCTCCTAAAGTGGCAGAACCTCTTGTATGTAACCAAGGAAGGCCTATAAAGTACAACCCTTTCATATTGCTTACTCCTCTAAATGTTTTTGGATATTGTTTAGCGTTTAATTCAACTCCTTCAATCCAGTTAAAATTAGGTTTGAATCCTGTTGCCCAAACAATATTTTTAATAGTACTGATTTTTTGTTTTTCAAAAATGATGTTTTCTGTATTTGCGTCTAGTGTTCTTCCAACACAAGAAACATTTTTCTTTTTAAACAATTTTTTCACATCTGTACCAATAACTGGCTGTCTTCCGTTTCTTAGTTTTTTGCCAATCCAAGTGTATTTATTTGCTGTTAAAAACCCAACCTTGGTAAACCACCACCACAATGTTTTGCCTAATATCTCTTGAGGAATAGAAGTAATATTTGTGTTTCCAGAAAAGTAAACTCGTTTATTCGATTGTGAAATTTCCTCTAATATTTGAACTCCAGAATCTCCAGCTCCTACAACTAATGTAGGCCCGTCTTGCAATTGATCTGGACTTTTGTAATGTTCACTATGAATTTGTAAAATGTCCTTCGATATTTTTGTGTGACAACTAGGTGTAAAAGGTTTGTGAAAAGGGCCTGTGGCTATAATCACATTTTTTGATTCGAATGTTTTAGTGTCACTTTTTAATATAAAAACTCCGTTTTCTTTTTTTAATGACGTAATTTTTTGATTAAACTCAATAGGAATATTGAATTTAGACACATATGCCTTTAAGTAATTTGATACTTCGAATTTATCAGCATAATATCCTTTTTTATGTGGGAATTTCATCCCAGGAAGGTTATTAAATTCAGAAGGAGTAAACAATTTTAAAGAATCCCATCTTTTTAACCATGGTGCGCCAGTTTCTGCATTAGCATCTACAATTAAATAATTAGCATTCTGATTATTTAAATAATACGCAATAGCTAATCCAGATTGACCAGCCCCGATGATTATATAATCCTTCATGTATTGTTTGTTATGACTGCAAAGTTAATGCTTTTAACAACTCCTGTTTTAAAATATCTCTTTTATAAGTATTGTTTTCCCATTAAAAGAAACCACATCCTTTTCTTTTTTACCTAACAATAACTTTCCTATCGGAGAAGAAACTGAAATCGCAAAATAGTTTGTGCTTACAACTGTTAGTTGCCCAGCACTAATGCTTAAAAAATAGTTTGCTTTCTCTGTAATTATGATACTTCCTAAGCTAGCAGTTTTTGATACTTTAGAAGCATCAACCTTAGCAAGTGTTTCTTTCATTAAAGAGATTCCACTTAATTGTTGCCCTGCTTTTTCCATTTCTAACTGCAACATTGCACGTCCAGTTTCATGCTTATCGCCCGCAGAACTTTTGGTTTCTGATTGCAAGGCTTTTTGATTTGATGAAATGATTTCTTGAACCGTTTGCAAACGTTTGTTTACAAAGTGTTGACACTTCTTATATAGTTCTTGTTTTATATTCATGCTAATTCAGCTAATTCTTTACCTACCAAACTACCAATTGCAACCCCCATTCCACCCAATCTCACTCCACAAAACACGTTATTAGAAATTGGTTTTACAATGGCTTTTTTCTGATTTCCAACACCCATAATTCCGCTCCAAGAGTGCTCAACTTCAAAAGGTGTATTTGGTAAAATAGTTTCTTTTAATATTGTTTTTAAAGAGTTTTGAATAATTTCTGTTTGCCCAAATTCTGATGTTTCCTCTCCTTTAAAGTCTAAGTTTCTACCACCTCCAAATAAAATTCTATTGTTTATGTTTCTGAAATAATAATAGCCTTTGTCTAAATGAAAAGTTCCTTTAATGTGTAAGTTCTCAATGGGTTTGGTAATGATTACCTGTGCTCTTGCGGGCTGCACGCTTTCATCTAACAATTGTTTTGCAAAACCATTAGTAGCTATGAATAATTTTTGGGTAGTAAATTCAACATGATTTGTTTTTACATCAATTGAATTTCCTTTTTCAATATAAGCCTCAACACTTGTATTGTTTAAAATCTTAATTTCGGATTTTTGAACTTTCAATAATAACTGAGTAACCATTTTACCTGTATCAATTTGCCCTTCAAACTGATTTATGATGTAGTTTGGCTCAATTTTTTCAAAACCAAAAGTATTTGTAGATTCAGAAAAAACATCTTGTTTAAAGATTGGAGTAATTAATTCATTAATTTTATTTCTTTGCGAATTACACTCTTCATAAAAAGCAGCGTCTTTAAATAATTCAAAACCTTTATTTTGTTGAAAATCAATTGCAGTATCACCTAAGTTTTTACGCAACAACTGTAATCCTTCCCATCGTTTTTTTACCAGGCTGAAAACTTCTTCTTCTGTATGTGTTTTTAAATCATCAATCAATTCTGACAGGCTACCAAAACAAGCAAATCCGGCGTTTTTAGAACTTGCTCCCTGCGGCAACATTCCTTTTTCTAACACTAAAATTTTTGCTTTTGGGTGTTTATTTTTTAATTCTAGTGCACAACTTAAGCCTACAATTCCGCTTCCAACGATGGTGAAATCTACATTATTAAACCATTCTTTTTGTTCCCAATAACTTAATTTCATTTTATAACTGTTTTTCAAAACACAAACTATTAAGAACACCTTTGTACGGTCCGTAATTTATGTTCATTCGGTTGTACTTACTTTTATGATATAACTTAACGGCTGCTACTTGTCGCTCTCCTGTTTCTAAAACACATTTTTTGTAGTTCAATTCTTTTGCCCAAGTTTCTAGCTCAGACAATATCATAGGAGCGATTCCTAAGCCTCTTTGAGTTGCGTCTACGAACATTCTTTTTATTTCTACACAATCAGCATTAAAATGTTTGATCGCTCCACAACCAACGGGTTTTTCATCTTGATAAACCACAATAACATGTTTTATTACATCAATATTATTAAACTGATTATAGAAATCATGATCGTCTTGATCAGTAATTTTAAGAAAAGCATCTAGCTTTTTTACTAAGTTGATAAAATCACTGTTTTCAGAATTTGTTCTTATTATTTGTAGCATTAAAAATCGAATTTTAATTGGACAAAAACCGGTTCTTTTTTTTCTGTGTCTAAATTACTAAAAGAAATGCCTAATAATCGAACTGAGTTCTGTAATTTTTCTTGATACAATAACTCTTTCACTACAGGAAGGAATTCTGATTTAGATTGCATAAAATAAGGTGTTGTCTTACTTCGTGTTTGTTGTGTAAAATCGCTGTATTTAATTTTTAATGTAATCGTTTTTCCTTTTGTGTTGGTCGATGTCATTCTGCGCTCTAATTCAATGGCGATTTTATCCAAACGTTCTATCATAAACACTTCTGAAGAGATGTTTTCATTGAAAGTACGCTCTGCAGCTATTGATTTTCGAACCCGGTTTGGTTTTACTTGACTATTATGAATTCCTCTTACAATATTGTAATAGTGAACACCTGATTTGCCAAACAATCGAGCCAACTCTTCTAGTGGTTTTTGCTTTAAATCATTCCCTATAAAAATGCCTAAGTTGTGCATTTTTGCCGCGGTTACTTTTCCAACACCGTAAAATTTATTGACAGATAATGCTTCTAAAAATGGAATTACTTCTTCTGGGTTTATAGTTTTCTGTCCATTTGGTTTATTGATATCTGAAGCAACCTTTGCTACAAATTTGTTAATAGATATTCCTGCGGATGCTCTTAATTCAAGAACATCATAAATCCGCTGTCTAATTTCCTTAGCAATCATACTTGCAGACGGATTTCCTTTTTTGTTTTCTGTTACGTCTAAATACGCTTCATCTAAAGAAAGTGGTTCAACCAAATCTGTATACTCGTAAAAAATTTTTCTAATTTTTGTAGAAATCTCTTTATATCTAGCAAACCGAGGTGGCACAAATATAAGGTGAGGACATTTCTGTTTTGCAAGCATGCCGCTCATTGCAGATCGTACTCCAAATTTACGTGCTTCGTAACTTGCTGCAGAAACAACTCCTCTAATTTCATTACCGCCAACTGCTACTGGTTTTCCTCTTAGATCAGAGTTGTCCAGTTGCTCTACAGATGCATAAAACGCATCCATATCAACATGAATAATCTTTCTAAAAGGAGGTTGTAGTTCCATCTTTCAAAAATAAATAAACAGAATTTAAACTATGTTAATTCTTTAAAAAGGAAATAGAATTATTTACTACCAATTCTAACTCTTGTGATAACTTTTCTTCACGCCAAGGATGTGAAGTATTGAATACATGATTTGCATTTTTAATAATTAGCAGTTCACTTTTGGAGTTCCACTGATGTTGCTTTTCTGCTTCTTCTACAGAGATTGAAGTGTCTTTATCTCCATGAATAATTAAATGCGGAATTTCTATCTTCTCTATTGCTCGTTTAATTGTTAAACGCTTTTCATTGGCAATAAAATCTTCATAAAACTGAATATAATGAGGCATCTGTTGTTTGGTTCTACCATTTACAACATACTTAACACCGTCTTTTTTCCATTGCTCTAAATCTCCAGAAGTAGCAGACCTACTACCAAAGTCACAAACTCCTGCTAAAGAAATCACTTTAGAAACTCTGGAGTCTTCTTCAGATTTAATGATTACAATTCCGCCAGCTCTGCTGTGCCCAATTAATGAAATCTGCTTTACATCAATTTCTTTTTGATGGTTTTTATTCTGACACACCCAATCTATTACCTTTTCTAAATCATCTAACTCTTTTGTATAATTGTTATTTCCAAAAGCTTCCAAATCAGGAAAATCAACTGGTTGTTCAATTGTTCCTCCATTATGAGAAAAATTAAACTTCACAAAGAAAAAACCTGCATCTGCAAACGATTTTGCCATCAAATTCCAAGCGCCCCAATCTTTAAAACCTTTATACCCATGGCAAAAGATTACAATTGGTTTTGGTTGTTTGGTTTCTTTATAAAAAACATCGACCAAAATTGGCTTGTTATGCTTTCCTTGTAGAACGGTGCTCTTATCAATGATCATATCACAATAAATTGAGTAGTAAAAATAAAAAAAGCGTTCCGAAAACCGGAACGCTTTTTGATTTTATATAAAAGTGTGTTCTTAAACTACACCTTGATCTAACATTGCATCGGCTACTTTTACGAAACCAGCTACATTTGCTCCTTTTACGTAATCTACGTAACCGTCTGCATCTGTACCATACTCAACACAAGAAGCGTGAATATCGTTCATGATTTGGTTTAATTTTCCGTCTACTTCTTCTCTAGTCCAATTGTAACGTAAAGAGTTTTGACTCATTTCTAAACCAGATGTTGCAACTCCTCCTGCATTAGATGCCTTTCCTGGAGCGAATAAGATTTTTGCTTCATGGAATGCTGTAATTGCTTCTGGTGTAGAAGGCATATTTGCTCCTTCTGCAACACAAATACATCCATTTGCTAATAATGTTTTTGCTTCTTCTCCGTTCAACTCATTTTGAGTAGCACAAGGTAAAGCAACCTCACCAGCTACAGACCATGGCTTTTCTCCTGCAAAGAATTTTGCATTTGGATATTTGGTTACATATTCGCTGATTCTTCCTCTACGAACATTTTTAATCTCCATAACATGCGCTAATTTCTCAGCATCAATTCCGTCTGCATCATGAATATATCCTGAAGAATCTGACATTGTAACTACTTTACCACCTAATTCAGTCGCTTTTTCAGTAGCGTATTGCGCAACATTTCCAGATCCAGAAACAATCACTGTTTTTCCTTCAAAAGAATCTCCTTTTGTTTTTAACATGTTTTGTGCAAAATACACATCTCCATATCCTGTTGCCTCTGGTCTAATTAAAGAACCTCCCCAAGCAGAACCTTTTCCTGTTAAAACTCCAACAAACTCGTTGCGTAATTTTTTATATTGTCCGAACATGAATCCGATTTCTCTTCCTCCAACACCGATATCTCCAGCAGGAACATCTGTATTAGCACCAATGTGACGGAATAACTCAGACATAAAAGCTTGACAAAATGCCATTACTTCTCTATCAGATTTTCCTTTTGGATTGAAATCAGAACCTCCTTTTCCTCCACCCATTGGTAAAGTTGTTAGTGAGTTTTTGAATACTTGCTCAAATCCTAAGAATTTTAAAATTGATAGGTTTACAGAAGGGTGAAAACGTAATCCTCCTTTATAAGGTCCAATTGCCGAGTTAAACTCAACTCTATAACCTCTGTTTACCTGTGTTTCACCTTTATCATCAACCCAAGGAACTCTAAAAATTATTGTTCTTTCTGGCTCAGCCATTCTCTCTAACAATTTTTTTCCTTGATATTTAGGATTGTTTTCAATAAATGGAATTACAGTTTCTGCTACTTCATGTACAGCTTGTAAAAATTCTGGTTCATTAGAATTACGTTGTGCAACGTAATCCATAAATGCATTTATTTTAGATTCCATAATTTAAATCTATTTATAGTGTGTTTATTAATTTCAATTTAATGCCGCAAATATAACTAATTTTCAATTCTTTAAATTTAAAAACAAGGTTTATTTTACTTCATTTTTTATTTTTCTCAATCGATTTCGTAATGTCGTTTTCTGTAGTCGAGAACTCTTTATAAAACCTACATATAAATTGATATAAATATCATAAATTTGCAACCTATTTATTCAGAACAAATAAGATGTTAGATAAAGTAAAAGAACTGATTGGTGATGTAAAAGCTTTTAAAGCAACTTCTAAGGAAGAAGTGGAAGCTTTCAGAATAAAATATTTAGGAAGTAAAGGATTATTAAAGGGTTTATTTGCTGAGTTTAAAAATGTAGATGCAGCAATGCGTAAAGATTTTGGAGCTGCTTTAAACAACTTAAAAAAATCAGCTGAAGGAAAAGTTGCCGAGCTTAACGAGAGTTTAAATAATTCTACGGAACATAAAAGTTTTTATGGTGATTTAACACGTCCATCTGAACCGATAGAATTAGGTTCTCGTCATCCAATATCTTTAGTAAAGAATCAAATTGTTGATGTTTTCAATAGAATTGGTTTTACCGTTTCTGAAGGTCCAGAAATTGAAGATGACTGGCATAACTTTACTGCACTTAACTTACCAGAATACCATCCGGCAAGAGATATGCAGGATACTTTCTTTATCGATAAAAACCCAGATACATTACTAAGAACACATACATCTTCTGTACAAGTACGTTATATGGAAGAAAATCAACCTCCGATTAGAACAATTTCTCCGGGGAGAGTTTTTAGAAACGAAGATATTTCTGCAAGAGCGCATTGTATTTTCCATCAAGTAGAAGGGTTGTACATTGATACTGATGTTTCTTTTGCTGATTTAAAACAAACCTTACTCTATTTTACTCAAGAAATGTTTGGGAAGTCTAAGATTCGTTTACGTCCATCTTATTTTCCATTTACAGAGCCGAGTGCCGAAGTAGATATTTACTGGGGATTAGAAACCGAGACCGATTACAGAATTACCAAAGGAACAGGTTGGTTAGAAATTATGGGCTGCGGAATGGTAGATCCTAACGTATTGAAAAACGCAAATATCGATCCTACTAAATATTCTGGATATGCATTCGGAATGGGAATTGAGCGTATTGCGATGTTGTTATATCAAATTCCTGATATTAGAATGTTTTATGAAAACGACAAACGTTTCTTAGAGCAGTTTAAGTCGGTACTTTAATGAAAAAAGACATTCAAATTCCAGATGTTACTGATGTAGAAATTGCTGTTGTTTATGAATACAATGACATTTATAAAACAGACGATTGGAACATTTACATCATCAATAAAAAAGACATTGATTTAGAACAAGTTTTGATTGTTTCTCAAGGTTTTTCTGAAACTAAAACCACGTCTTTATTGCGTAAAAAACTTGATAAACTACCTGCAAACTCATTTGCAAAAGTAGAATTTATTCAACCTGAACTATTCAAATTAAACAATCGTTTTCAGGTCACTTTTTTTGAAGGAAACACCTTGCAAGAAAAAACCTTTATCTTTGAAAAAGACACGGTTAAAGAAGGTGCTTTGCGAATGATTCCTGAGTTAAAAAAACGTGGGATTTTAGCAAACTAAGCTTTACAAAAAAAGAAAAAGGATCTGTTTATTAATAAAACAAATCCTTTTTCTTTTAACCTAAATCTAAATACGACTATTGTTTCGGAAGCGTCACTCGAGTTGGTGTATCTACTCCGCTAATGATTGTTTTACTACTCAAAGCAATCGCTTTAATAATCTCAGCCATATTGTTCATATCAAGTGTCTCAATTTCGTCACTTTGCTTGTGATAATTAGGCTCATGATTTGGCTTTTCATCCATTTTAGCTGTTGCAATAGTATGGGCAGGAACACCTAATGCCGCAAGAGTTGCATTGTCGCTACGGTAAAATAAATTTTGTTTTGGATAAGGATCTGGTTCAAAACGAAACTTAGAACCACTTAAGTTTTTTTGTAATATTTTTCCCATATCACTTCTTTCAAAACCTGTAATATAAGCACTGTTTGTTCCCCACTTGCTTTCAGTTCCAATCATTTCTATATTGAACATCGCCATTACTTTATCTGGGTTTAATTGCTTGCTGAAGTATTTACTTCCAAAACCACCAATCTCTTCGGCAGTAAAAGCAACAAAAACTAAGGTGCGTTCATTATCTTTTATTTTGTTAAAGTATTTTGCCAACATCATAACCCCTGTTGTTCCAGACGCATCATCATTGGCTCCATTATAAATGCTGTCTTTGTTTTTATCCGGTTTACCTATACCTAAATGATCATAATGCCCTCCAAATACCACATATTCATCTTTCTTGCTTTTACCCGGAATTACACCTACAACATTCTTTAATTTTTGTTCAGTTATCGTGTTTTTAATATGCAGGTTTATAGAAGTAGCTTTTAAGTTTTTAGTCAAAATAAATACTTGCGATACTTTTGATGGGAACTTAGCTCTACCTACAAGTCTTGGCATTCTAGCAAAGTTTTTTGTATGCGCTTCATCAATCAAGACAATAATGTTTTCTGATTTTCTTGTTAATGGAAAAACTTTTTGAAAAAATTTATCTTCCTTGTTAATCACCATAACAGTATAGTCTTTTAAAGATTCTATCTTAATTTCTGCTGCTGTTGTATTTGCAACAACATTACTTGTGCTTAATGATTCTTTACCAAACATACCGCTAACTTCATTTGCAGTTGCTTTGATCATTGTGATATGTTGAAAATAAGAATCATTGTCTCCAAAAAACTCTAGTTTGCTATTTTTAAAATCAGAAGCTATAAAATCTGCTGCTTTATCTATACCTGGTGTAAATGTTCTTCTACCTTCCATGGCATCCGAAGCAAGTATTCTTTCTATACGTTCTACTTCTTTTTCGTTGATAATACTGTCTATATTTTCTGTACAAGAATAAAAAAATGTACAGGTTGCAATTAATGCTAAAAATGTTTTTTTCATCGAATTTCTTTTAATGCCTTTCGGCGATTTGATTAATTAATTGTTCCTATTCAATTAAGAAAGAGGTTTTTAATGTGTAGGTAAATGTATAAAAAATAGTTAAAACGGTATTAAAACAAAAACCCAATCGCCAAATACATTAAGGTTGTAATTACACCTCCAATTAAAGCATAGGGCATTTGTGTTTTTACATGGTCTATATGATCACTTGCTGATGCCATAGACGATATAATAGACGTATCTGAAATTGGAGAACAGTGATCTCCAAAAATTCCTCCTCCAAGAGTTGCTGCTACAACAATTGTAATGTCAGCTCCATGAATATTTGCCATCGGAATTGAGATTGCCATCATAATTGCAAACGTTCCCCAAGAAGTTCCTGTAGAAAAAGCAATAAATGAACTAATCAGAAATACAACTGCTGGTAATAACTCTGGAGACAACCATTCTTTAGTTGCATTTGCAACATAAATACCTGTTTCTAATTCTTTACAGGCGTTTCCTATAGCAAAGGCTAATAACATTAATAAGGCTAATGGCATTAACTCGCTTATTCCTTTTAAGGTTAAATCTACCGCTTCCTTTGGTTTCATAATTCCCTGAATAAAATACATAATCATAGCTACCAACAAAGAGGTAATAACCGCATATAAAACTGATGAAGATCCAGATCCTTGTCCGATTGCTTGTGATGCGTGGTTGAAAACCGAAGTAGATGTTTCTACGCTATCCCAGCCTGTAAAAATTAAATTGATTGGCATCATACAAACCATTACCAATAATGGGACAATCATATTATAGGCTTTTGCTTCTATTCCTTCTTTAGGAGGAAATGAAGTTACCGCATCAGAAACCATTGGTTTTGAACCTTCGTTCATTAATAAGCCCGTGTCTTTGGTTCTTTGTTCTGCTTTTTTCATTGCTCCCCAATCTCTCTTTGTAAGAATTACAATAAACACAATTGCAATGGCTAGTATTGGGTAAAAGTTGTATTTGATAGACGCTATCATTACAGAAAACGGTTGCTCAATTCCTTGGGTTAATAACAAGCCCATAATAAAGGCTCCCCAAGCATTAAAAGGGATCAAAATTGAAGCCGGTGCAGAACTAGAATCTGCTATGTATGCTAATTTTTCTCTTGGTATTTTTAATTTATCAAAAACAGGTCTATATAAAGTTCCAACAGTTAAAGAACTAATACTGGTTTCTACAAATAATAACAAACCTGTAATCAACGCCAACACCTGAACCATAACTCTACTATAGCCTGCTTGTTTTTTTTCTACTTTTAAAATTAACTTATTTAGAATATTGATAAAACCCTCAACACCTCTGGAATACTGAATAAAAATCAACAAAGCACCAACCAAGGCACTAAACATTATGGTTCTTGTACTTCCTTTGTCTTGAAAAACATCTATCATTCCCTCAATCATTGCCAGAGTTCCATCTAATGGGTTCCATCCTTCTATAATTAGCCATGAAAACCAAATTCCGAATAGTAAAGCAATATATACTTGCTTTGTTCTTAATGCTAAAATAATTGCTACAATTGGCGGTATTACCGAAAGGAAACCATACTCCATAAAACGTTTGTTTATTTTTTTTAAAGATAGTAATTAATCTAAAACATGAAAGCTGATTTTTTGTACATTGCTAGTACTTATTTTTTATGCTATATGAGCCCAAAATACATTCTTGCTTTAGACCAAGGAACAACAAGTTCTCGTGCTGTTTTAGTTGATGAAAAAGGTGATATTATTGCTATTGAACAACAAGAATTTGAACAAATTTTCCCACAATCTGGTTGGGTAGAGCACGATCCTTTAGACCTGTTAGAAAGTCAACTTTCTACCTTAAAAAAGGTCATTAAAAAAGCCAACATAAGTGCATCTGAAATTGCAGGAATTGGCATTACAAACCAACGTGAAACTACTGTTGTTTGGAATAAACATACTGGGAAACCCGTTTATAACGCAATTGTCTGGCAAGACACAAGAACGGCTTCTTTTTGTGAAGAACTAAAAGAAAAGAGGCTAGAAAGTCATGTAAAAAAAACAACAGGTTTGGTGATCGATTCTTATTTTTCTGGAACAAAAATCAATTGGATTTTAAACAATGTTGACGGAGCAAGGAAAGAAGCAGAAGCTGGTAATTTATTATTCGGAACTATAGATTCGTGGTTGCTATGGAATTTAACCGATAAAAAAATTCATGCAACAGATTATAGCAATGCTTCTAGAACGATATTGTTTGATATTAAAAATTTGTGTTGGGATGAGACTTTATTGCATGAATTGAACATCCCAAAATCGATGTTACCAGAAGTTAATCCTTCTTCTTATCATTTTGGAAACCTTATAATCGACGAAACTACAATTCCGATTACTGGAATTGCAGGAGATCAACAAGCTGCGCTGTTTGGTCAAACTTGTTTTGAAAAAGGAACTGCAAAAAACACCTATGGAACTGGTTGCTTTATGTTGTTAAATACAGGAACAGAGTTGCAGTATTCTAAACATGGTTTACTAACTACAATTGCTTGGGGAATTGACAACAAAATCTACTACGCATTAGAAGGAAGTGTATTTATTGCTGGTGCCGCAATACAATGGCTTCGAGATGGATTACAACTCATAAATTCTGCAGAAGAGAGTGAAGTTTTCGCAAAAGAAGTAGCTGGAGAAAACCCGGTGTATGTAGTTCCTGCCTTTGCTGGATTGGGAGCTCCTTATTGGGATATGTCTGCTCGTGGAGCAATATTTGGGTTGACAAGAGACACTGGTAAAAACCATTTAATAAAAGCCACATTACAATCGTTGGCGTATCAAACCAAAGATGTACTAAATGCGATGCAACAAGATACAGAAATACCATTAACTACCCTAAAAGTAGATGGTGGTGCCTGTGCCAATGATTCATTGATGCAGTTTCAGGCAGATATCTTAAATACTCTAGTTGAACGACCAGAAATTACAGAAAGTTCAGTGCTGGGAGCCGCTTATTTAGCTGGAATTGAAATAGGAATGTGGAGTCAATCAGAAATAATAACTCATAGAAAAAAGGTGCAAAAATTCACACCCAATTTCACCGAAGAGAAAAGAGAACGATTGTATAATAAATGGAAAAAAGCAGTTGAAAGATCAATGGCTTGGGAAGATAACTTATAAAGAAATGGGGAAATTTAATACTAAAATTGCCAGTAGAGTTCAAAAATTTATTGAAACGCAAAAAATATTCTTTGTAGCAACAGCTCCAAAAGACGGGCGTATTAATTTATCCCCAAAAGGGATGGACTCTTTTAGAGTGATCAACGAAAACCGTGTATTGTGGTTAAATGTTACTGGAAGCGGAAACGAAACTGCTGCTCATTTATTAGAAGACAATAGAATTACAATTATGTTTTGCTCTTTTGAAGGTGCTCCAAATATTTTACGTTTGTACGGAAAAGGAAAAGAGGTTAAACCTAAGGATGCTGAATGGAATGAACTAATTTCTTTGTTTCCAGAAACTCCTGGTACTCGTCAGATTTTTGATATCGAAATTGAGAGCACACAAAACTCTTGTGGTATGTCGATTCCTTTTTACGAATATCAAGGAGAGCGAAATCAACTAAATGATTGGGCTGAAGAAATTGGTGCAGAAGGAGTGGCGCAATATTGGGAAGATAAAAACCAAACAAGTATTGATGGTTTACAAACAAATATTCTAGACTAACTATAAGCTTTTACTCTTCTTAATTTGTGTATTTTCAAACTCATCTAAAGAAATTTCAACAAAACTTCTTTGTGATTTATTTTCAAAGTTTTTAATTTTAGCCCCACCAATAATATACATTTTTTGATTTTTAATTACAACTTCTGAAAAGAACAAAGGCAGGTCTATTCTGTATTCTTTAAGCTCTTTTGTTTGGGTATGATAAGTAACTATTTTATCGTTTTCAAAAAGATAAATGGTGTTTTTATTCTTTGTGATTGCTGGTTTTTCCATTTCTGAAAATAAGTCTCCTTCTTTTTCCCATTTTCCTGTAACCAGATTAAAACTTTCTATTTCTTTTAACCTCCTATTTTTATGCCCTCCAAATAAATAAAGCTTGTTTCCTACAATGATTCCACTAGTTTCTTTTCCCTTTGACATGGTGGTTAACAAGTACCAATACCCAGTTTTAAAATCATAAAAATGGATTTTATCTGTATATTTTTTAAATCCATTGTCCTTTAACTTTAGAGAACCTCCAATAACCAATAATTTATCTTCAAAAACCAAAGATTCAAAATTTACACCTTGATGAGGGTTCATTTCATCTATTTCAATAGAAGAGTCTTTAGTATTTAAAACTTCGATTTGTGGCATTAAAAATTCTTTCATCTTTGATTGGGATAGTCTTTTACCTCCCAATAAATACACTTTGTTTTTGTGCAACACTGCTTTATGGTATGCTCTTGGTTTAGGATTAAATGCACTTATTTCCCATTCTTTCTTTTTAAAATCAAAGGAAAACACCTTGCTTCTATATTTAAAAAAATTTATTGGTTTTGGTTTAACCAAGAACTTCAAAATACTTCCTCCATTGCTATCAATTAATTCACTTAATCCTTTACGGTTTGAGTATATAATATCTGAGCCATCTCCCCCAAATGTATACAGCTTATCTTCTAACAAAACGGACCCAAAAGAATGAATCGATTTAGGGATTTGTGGTAGTTTGGTAAAATGAATATACTTTTTTAAATTTCTGTTTGAGTTAATGGTTACTTCTTCAAGTACAGCGTGTTTTTCTGCAAGGTAAATAATTACCTCTTTGTTTGATTTTAATTGGATCCGCTTACTATGATATTTAATATGTGAAACCACTAAAATTTTAGGTTTTCTTTTAAAAACCGATGCTAGGCCTTTGGTATTGGTTAAAAACACTTTTTTTCCTAGTTTAAGGTGTGCTTGGGCAATCGGAGTATTCGTTTTACTATCTAAAACCTTAATGTTATAAGTTTGTGCATGCACAAAAGTACAAGCAAAAAGAAATAGAAAGAGTAGTGAAATCTTTTTCATTGTGCTTTTTTTTTCTATTTAACGATCAAAAATCATTCCTTTTTTTACCTTATTTAAAAAGGCTATTCAGTTGAGTTTTCGTGTTCCTCTAAATCTTTAGTTAAATCCAACGCTCTAAATGAAGGAGATACGATACCAGTTGTAACTACCGTAATTAAAGTCATCGTTCCTCCAAAAACAACAGCAGTAACTGTACCCATTAATTTTGCTGTAACCCCGCTTTCAAAAGCCCCTAACTCGTTAGAAGAACCGGTAAACATAGAATTTACAGAAGCAACTCTACCACGCATATGGTCGGGTGTTTTTAATTGAAAAATAGTTTGCCTAATTACCATAGAAATACCATCTGTAACGCCACTAAAGAACAAAGCTACAATTGATATCCAGAATATAGATGACAATCCAAATACGATAATACAAATCCCAAAGCCAAAGATGGCTGCTAGTAGTTTCATACCGGCATTTTTACTAATCGGAATGTAAGCGGTGATCAACATGGTTAAAAAAGCACCAATTGCTGGAGCTGCCCTTAAAGCGCCAAAGCCTTCTGGCCCTACCTTTAAAATATCTTGTGCATAAATAGGTAATAAGGCTACAGCTCCGCCAAATAAGACCGAGACCATATCTAAAGTAATTGCTCCAAAAATTGCTTTTGTTTTATATACAAACCTGATTCCCTCTCTTAAACTTTGAAAAACAGGCTCTCCTATTTTTGGATTGAGAATTGGTTTTCGTTTGATAAAAAACACCAACGATAAAGAAAATAAAACCAAGATAAATACAATACATAAAGACCAGTGTACACCAATCCAATGAATACAAAACCCCGCAAAAGCAGGCCCTAAAACAGAAGCCAATTGCCAGGTAGAACTGCTCCATGTTGCAGCATTTGGATATAACCTTTTAGGTACAATTAAAGCAATTAATGAAAAGATTGTTGGTCCAAAAAATGATCTTAAAAATCCTCCTACAAATACCAATGCATAAATTGAATATAAAATTGTATTTGTTGACCAACCTTCTGTAAATTCGGGCCAGGTAATAAAAAACAACCCAAGACTAATTAAAGAAAATGCGGCTGTACAAATAGCTAGTAAATTTCGTTTTTCTTTTTGATCAACAATATGTCCAGCAAATAATGCCATGGACACAGCAGGAATTACCTCCATTAAACCAATAATCCCAAGTGATAATGGGTTTTTAGTAATGCTATATACTTGCCATTCAATAATGATAAATTGCATTGACCAACCAAAAACCAACGTAAAACGGACTAATAAAAAAATATTAAACTCTTTTATTCGCAGCGATGCATAAGGATCAATTTTCCGCATTAATTTTAAATTAATTCAGTTTTAAATCCATTAAAATTGCAAACGTTTCATTTACATCTTTCTCTTTTACTACAATTGTCATTTCATGAGTTGTAGAAATAACTTCTTGCAGTGGAATGTTTGCCCAAGCCAATTGTTTTAATATAAAATAATAAACTCCAGATTGATCCAAATTTTCTTTTGGAAGCTTAATCGTAATTGATGCTAAATCTAATACACTATGAATTAGTGTTTCTCTCTTAAAAATATCCTCAACATATTTTTGTAAATTCTTACTTGTAACAATATTGGTTTCAAAAATACCTTGAGATACCGTTAAAAAGTAGTCATTGCTATCTGCAGATTTGCTTAAAATTTTAGCAATTTCTTTTAATAAAGAAGGTGTATTTTTAAAGGTAAAATCACACAAATCAGAGCGTACTATAAAATCTCCCAGATTGATTGCTAATTTTTTTATGTTTTTTCGGATGCGCAATTCACTTGCAGGAGACAACCTATTAATGGCCATCATTACAGCACCAATTTTTATTTCTTTTTTTAACAATTGTGATACCTCTGGTAAGATAACTCTTGCTAAAGAAGAAACATTGATCAACTTTTCATGCAAAGCTTCTTCAATAAAAGGTGTTTTTCTTATAGTGCTTTCTACTGCCTCTTGAATTGTTTTCATTTTTGTTTAAATTTAAACATGCTGTTATAATATGTAAAAATATACAATAAAATTGTACTTTAAGTAGATTCGTTGTTGTTTTGTTGAAAATTTAATAGAATGATTGTTTTAAAATTTGGAGGAACCTCAGTGGGAACTGCAGAAAGCATCAAAAAGGTAGTAGAAATTATTACCAAAACTGATGGTTTGAAGATTGTAGTATTATCTGCTGTATCGGGAACTACAAATACATTGGTAAAAATTAGCAACTATATTTATCAGGGACAAAAAGACGAGGCTTTATTAACTATTCATCAATTGCATAATTTATATGCAAATTTAATTAATGAATTGTTTGCTACTCCTTTATATAAAGAAAGAGCAAGAAGTTTTATACTCTCTAAGTTTGACGGGCTAAAAACCTTAGTTAATGGTGATGATAAAGACAATATCGATAATATTGTTGTTGCTCAAGGAGAAATTCTATCTACTAATTTGGTTCAATTATACTTAGAAGAATCTCAAATTTCTTCTTCTCTAATTTCCGCGTTAGATTTTATGGAAATAGACCCGCAAAACGAACCAAAAACGGAAATGCTAAAAGAAAGAATTACGCCGATTCTAAACCAAAACTCCACTCAAAACATTTGGATTACCCAGGGTTTTATTTGTACTAATGCATCTGGAGAAATTTCTAATTTGCAACGTGGAGGAAGTGATTATTCTGCTTCTTTAATAGGGGCGGCAATACATGCAAAAGAAATTCAAATTTGGACAGATATAGACGGAATGCACAATAACGACCCTCGTTTTGTTGACAATACGTTTTCTATTGAAGAAATTTCTTTTGATGAAGCTGCTGAATTGGCATATTTTGGCGCAAAGATATTGCACCCTCAGAGCTTAATTCCCGCTAA
>Ga0209396_1000158_pt1 | contig 87736 bp, 62 predicted proteins | sample GOMGulsemesocosm_6_FD_184638 | JGI IMG/M metagenome (GOLD analysis project Ga0209396, IMG submission 184638) | Methane-oxidizing microbial communities from mesocosms in the Gulf of Mexico - GOM8C Gulf of Mexico (SPAdes) (version 2) | ecosystem: Environmental > Aquatic > Marine > Cold seeps... | reverse complement strand
CTACCTTTTTGATACCTTTCCCACATTAATGCTCTTTGCTGAGCAGTATAAATTATACGAGGTCTTCTTTTCATGGCTACGCTCCTTTACTTTAAGGATAGCGTTGCATTCACCATTTGAACTCAAGCAACAAAGCAGACATTAGGAATAATCGTTAACTTATGACTTCATTTAGCCATAAGCGGAAGGAAGCTTTTGAGTTAAAAACGGCAGATCAAGGATCCTAAAGTTGTCATTTTTATATAAAAATTCACGTCAATTCATAATTGAGATTGTGCCGAAAACTTTTGTAAGGAATTAGCTCTCAAATCCCCAAAGCGGACATTAAATCATGTAAGTTTTAAATGAATTTAGAATATTAACTCTAACTCGCTTTCGCCCCCTTTTCGCCATAGAAGTAGAAATTTATGTTCGCTATATGGTCAGAAAGTTGATCTTAGCATTCAGTCAGTTTTAATGTATCGAATGCGCACAATGTGTGCATTTTTTTTCAATTATTTATGTTTCAATAAATAGTGAACCTGCTTTTAACATATAAATTTGGTCTTCTTTGTGACAATTTCGGTTTACGATAAGTACACTTAAAATAAACTATAGAGTTCTATCCTCAAATGAAGTAAGACAAACTATACCGAGGAGAAAATATCAATCAGCCATTTATTGCAATCAAGAGAGAGATTTGATTAGTGTGGCCCCAATAAATCGATAGTGTCCAATATAAAAGTCTTTGAAAAATCCACGGTGGAAGGCATCAAGTGAGAACTGGCTTATAAATGGCAATGATGTCTGCGATGCAATGTAATCCAATTTTTACAGCGACATATCAACTGCTATTGGAGACAGGAATACTCAAAAAGTTGCCATTAATACCTGCGTAAGAGAAATAATTGTGATTTTAAATTCAATGCTTAGAGATGGTGTTCTGTGGGATGCGACAACAGTTAAAATTAACTATTGACGCCAGAGTCTCTTGTTAATTACTGATTGCACCGATAGTTTATATATAAATCAAGAAGATAGGAGATATAAAAGGGATGGCAATGTGTCATCCCTTTAACGTTAATCTTGCAATGTTGCTAATTAAAAGTTATAAATAAAACCAGCGTAGTAGTTACGTCCTATTGAATTCCAACCTTGAGTTCCGCCTCGGCTAGTTGTCCAATGATCAGAACCATTTAAGTCTGTTAAGTTGTTAATACCAACATAAACATTCGCTTCATCAGTGACGTTATAACTTGCATAAAGATTATGTATACTAGAGTTACCTGGGTTATCAGATTCGTAGAACTCTTCTGATGCATCAGGGTTCCATCTGCCACCTTGCTTAAAGTTAAATGTCCAACTTGCCGTGAAATCACCTTCAGTATAAGTAGTTGCAAATCTTCCTTTCCATTTAGGAGAAAACAATCCACCTATATCATCATCATAAACATTTTCACCCGTCACATAATCACGTTGTGTAAGTGAATCCTCGTATTGACGTACAAATACTAAACTGAAATTAAAGTTATTAATTGCATAATCAGCTTCAATATCTAAACCACGACGACGACCTTCATCAGCATTTAAACTGGCTGGCAATACATAATTAACATCACCAATATTATCACCTGAGGTAATACGTGAAACTTGGTCACAGAAAGGATTGTCAACAGAGCCTGAGGTTAAATCAACACAGTTAGATAACATATCATTAGCACTGAATCCAGAAATCATATTTTCAAGTTGGATATCGTAATAATCTAAAGATAATCGAAAACCCTCAACATATGTTGGTTGGAAAACCAAGCCCACAGTTACCGTAGTAGCCTCTTCTTCAGCTAAGTCAGGGTTACCTTTACTAATAGTCTTACCAGTGATCGTTTTAAGATTCGACTCCCAGTCAGTACCTATACCTAACAAAGCACAGTTAGCTGCACGGCGACCATCTGCGGGACCACCTGAAATGCTTGCAGAATCACACGGATCGGTCATAGAAGTAAAACCAACTGACTCACCAGCAAATAACTCTGCTAACTGTGGTGCACGTACTGCTGTTGACCACGTTGAACGAAAACGAATGTCATCATTAATTGCCCAGTTAATACCCACTTTAGAACTGGTAAATGACGAAGATTCTGTTGAGTATTCTGCTTTACGTAACGCAAACTCTAAATCTAGTGATTTTACAAGGGTTACATCAGCAAGTACTGGAACTAAAAATTCGGCGTAAAGTTCATGTATAGTGCGCTGACCATCCATTGGTGTTTTACTACTTGAAATTACACCTGATTGCCATTCTTCAGACGGTTTGAAATCTAAGCTTTCATAGCGAACTTCATAACCTGCACTCATTTGTAATGCACCAGCGGGCAACTCATAAAGATCACCAGCAACGTTAGCTGAGAAGTTATGGTTAATCACTTCAGTCGTAGAAAAGTGCTCATCTAAAATGTAGTCTAGTACTTCTTGAGAAGGGCGATCGAAGTAGCCACCAAATTCAGGACAGTTACCATCATCTACACAAGGACCAATGAGAGACATAGAATTACCATCAAATCGGTCATTTCTTAATTCATTAAATACTAATAAATCATTATCTGTCTTACCACTGGTAAAGTTAACGTCCCAAGACCAGTCATCAAAAAGAGTGCCTGCTAGTGTTATGTTAGCTTGTATAGTTGTCTTCTCAGTTTCATGGCCACGTGGACCCGCTTCATACATGGTATAATGTAAGTCTGTCCAACCATCTCCACCGCGAATATGATCTTCAACGCCTTGAGGAACATCCCAACCAAGATCTAACATGCCATCAATTTCATACCAACCGTTATAAACATATGGTGGATCTATTTGTTGACTTGATTCACCTTTTACGTAGCTAATATCACCACTAAGGTCAAAACTATCAAAAGCATAATTTGCTTGAGCATAGACCATAAGACGTTCAAACGGGTCTTCGATGTTACCCCATTTGTTTTCAAAACCGCCACGGTCTTCACTTAACCAGCCATCATAAGTATTAAGCGCATTAGTTCTTAAAGATGGGTTGCCATTTTCATCTATTCCCCACCAATCCCTTTCACCAACAGCATCATTCCAAGTAGAGTAAGTTGGAGCGTCGCCGCCCCATCTTACAGATGTTGCGTCTCTTGTCGATATTCTGTCTGGAATACCATCATCTGGACCGGTATTTAATGGATTACCAACACTACGTATTGATGAATTAGAAAATGAACGATGCTTTTGAGTTAATGCAGAGTCATTTAACGCATCAACTGAAAATGAAAAATTACCACGGTCATCATCAAAGTTCATACCATGAGTAATGGTTATATTACGTGAGCTGCCACCACCGTCTTCACTGCCGCCTACTTGAGCGCGAACAGAGGTACCTTGGTAATCTTTCTTAATAATAAAGTTAACAACACCGGCAACAGCGTCAGAACCATATACTGCAGATGCACCACCGGTTTGAATTTCAATGCGTTCAACTAATTCTGACGGGATCATACCAACATCAGAATATGTGAATTGGCCATCATCAGTAACTTGTGACATACGCTTACCATTTACAAGTACTAAAGTACGTGTTGAACCCATACCACGTAAGTTAATGGTATTTAGACCTGCGTTACCAAACGAATAGTTACCCGAGGTAGAATCTAAGCCTTCGCCAAACTGTGGCATACTAACAAGTAAATCATTGATGTTAGTAGCTCCTGACATTTTGATATCTGCAGCAGACACTACTACTGTCGGTGTTGGTGCATCAAAGGTGGTACGTGTCAGGCGTGAACCTGTCACCGATATGCGCTCAAGTTCTTCAGTGTTTTCAACGTTATTTTCTTGTGCAGTCGCGCCTAAGCTGATAATGCTTAAACTAGTGCCAACAGCAATAGCAAGTAAACTTTTAGCAGTTTTTACCTTAGCTATTTTAGTATTAAAATTCATAGTTATTTCCTAGTTGTTTATAATTTTTTGAATAATACCTACCCATGGACGCTAGCTTTAAAGCGAGCGACAGGAGTGTTTCGGAGGTTTTATTCGGCCTTGAAATGAAAGAGAATAAAGCGCAGGATAAATACCGCTGCGTTTTACTCTCTTTCAAATTTAATTGCCTAGAAGCAGGATCATATTGTTAACAAAGATCCATATGTTATAGGCGTGTGAACCGTTAGAAAATAGTGATTTGAACATCAATCCAAGCACTAGCAGTACCTAAAGTACCGCCTTTTGCTGTTGGATAAATGCTAAAGCCATTCCAAGGGTCAGTGAAAGTTTGATTAATTTGTAGTGGTGCATCATTAAAGTCTTCTAATGCCCAACTAGAACTGCGAGAGTTGGGCGTAGCATCTAACAATAATGAGTTATGGTTATACCAAGGTGCCGCATTAGTATCTAAATAATTCTGTAGATTAATCAAGATACCGTCTTGTAACAAGGGTGTACGAAGTTGAAGTGCAGGAGCTGTATTCACTTCACTTTTTTGCATCGTGCGATATTCAACCCAATAGGTCTTATCACCATCACCTGACTTAATTTTAAGACCAATAGCACCCGGTGCATTATGACCAGCTGCTGTACCGTGGTTAAAGGTATAAATACGGTAAGTTCCTGAGGTAGTAATTGTTGGCACATCAGTTTCACTTATCCAGTTATTGAAATAACCTTTATACATCAAGTTCATTTCTTCAAGTGAATGAGCACCCATGCCCATTAGACCAAATACGTTGCCGTAGTTTGTTACTGAATCATTAGTATTACCATTTAATATACTGCTACCAGCTTCAATTGACATTGAATGATGTAAACCTAAGGCATGACCAGCTTCATGAGCAATAGTGCCTGCTTTATAAGTATAAATCTCCATTAATGGCGGCCCTGCTTGCGAGTTAATAAAGTAACTTGCTTCTGTACCTACAGGCGGCGCAGTAACCATAATAATGGTAGCTTCACCAGGGAAGTTAGGATCAACACCTCTATTAACAAGTTGCTCTCTATAACCACCACCCCATTTAGGCTTGTCTAAATTGTAGTAATCATGGTTTTGCGGCATGGTGATCTTAGCTTTGATATCCCAAGTAAAGGTAAATTTACCGTAAGACTGCTCGGTAAAGTAGTCTTTAGTTTTTTGCATCTCAGCGTTGATTTGAGCTGTAGTGAACGCTAAATCTTGATCTGGGAATCTAAATGGATAAACCTCTACATGAAGACTATTATGATCGTAGCCATCATTACCTGGATCCGCCGCACCTGGTGTAACACGACAAGAAGTTTTATTAAAGTCAGCAACAACACTTACGCCTTTAAATAGCCCTTCTAAATTAACATTGTTCCAACCACTTGCAGGTTGTGTTAATACCACACATTCAGTGTTACCGACATGCGATGATCTGATACTGTCATCACCTGCTTGTGGCCAACCATTAGCTTTAGCGGCTAAGGTTGCGTTACCCAAACCATAAGCGGAGCTAAAAGCAATACTGGTGACGTCTAAGTTAAACGTTGATACGCTAAAGCCATGTTTACTTGAAGCCGCAGGTACACACACAGGTACACCATCAGATAAGGACGAGTCAGTTGTTGGCGCTTGCGTAGCACATATATCTGCTAAGACGGTACATTCAGTCCCCGTACAACCGCCACCGCCGCCGCCACCGCCGCCAGTACCTGACTCTGTTGTTATAGTCGCCGTAGTTGCCCAGCCAGAAGTGTTAGTAGTATTTTCAGCAAACATGGTGTAGTAATATGTTTTACTAGCCGTTAAACCTGAATCGGTATAAGTGGTGGCATTAGCGTCAACCGTGGCGATAGTGTGCCAACTTACACCCGAAGAAGAACGTTGTATTTCAAAACTATCTTCGTTATTTGAATTATCATCCCACGTTAAGTCAATGCTAGTGTCGCTAGGTGTTCCCGCAAGATTACTAGGCGTTGTTATTGAGCCAGTATTGCCGCCACCGCCGTCACCAGTGCTTCGACAAGAGGTCGCACCAAAATCAACCGATAAAGACGCGTTATCACGTGTCCCTGTGATGGCTATCATGGTCCAATATTGATTGGGGTTATTAATGACGACACACTCGGTATTGGTACCAGCAGTTAATGACCGATGAGCATTGCTGTTTGATCCTGTATTGGGCCAGTTGCCTGTGCCAACATAAAGGTTCAGATCACCAGTACCGTGTGCGGTACTAATAGCCACACTACTGTGTGAACTAGCACCACTAAGACTCAAATAAGCCGTGCCACTATCGCTAAGACAAATTGGTTCGCCGTCACTTACTGTGCTTGACGCACCTTGTGTTGCACACATATCAGGTAGGTCGGCAGCGAATGTGTTTGCCATACTGAAGTTTGCTGCAGCTATGGTTGTTGTAAAGTAGAGTATTCTTTTGTATTTCATAATTATTATCCTTTATTGCATGAATGTTCATGAAATTATATGAGAGCTTTTAAAAGTATTATTTCTTTTTTATTGGCACTCACGATCTCTGACAATCTATTCAAGGGTGAAACTGCCTCCTTGCTTGAAGATAAATTTTTCTTATATTTTTTTGCAAAATTATTTTTATATCTTCAATGTGATAATTAGTTCATTGCTAATTCATGCTCGTGTAATATTTTTGTAGCTCAAATGAAACACTGAGACGAAGCAATTTCAATTACCCTGCCATAAACATATATTGCATACAATATACTCGTCAAATCATTTTTATTATTATTACTAATAAATATTTATCAATATAATCAAAGGTTAATGTGTGATTTAAATTGACATCATCGGGAAGTAAAGAGATGAAAAATGACAATAAAAGATCAGTAAAGTACGATTTAGCATATTTGTAGTATAAATCAGGTAGGTGAAATTAGATGTTTACATTGGTCTTGTAGATGATTTTAAAACAGTCATCCATAATAAAAATTAGCAAGATATAATTTATCTTAAATAAGAAAGTTGTCGTTGAGAGGTTCAGCTTAGACTGAAAAAGCACTTAATTATTAGTCAATAAAATAAAACTTTCATGCATTACTCTGTGCTTATTCTCTATTCATTTTTTTGAATGAGTTTTAAAGTTATTAAATCAATTACATCTCTTGATGAATTTTGATATAACGTATACAACGGTAAATTAAAGGGTATGAAATACTTTTTTTTAGCGGTAAAAAATATAATCAAACTACACTCTAGTTAAAATAATAAAATAATAAAATAATAAAATAATAAAATAATAAAATAATAAAATAATAAACCTATGATAGATAAAGAAAAAGAATTTACCATTGCAAATATAGTTATCTCGCCAAAAACAGATGAAATAAGCTGCGATGGTAACACCATAGAAATAAAATCAATGGCGATGAAGTTAATATGCTTTTTTGCCGAGCATCATGAGCAAGTTGTCAGTCGAGACTATTTAAGAGAAAGCTTGTGGAAAGGCTCTAATCCCACCGATCATACTATTAATAATCATATTTATAATTTGCGGAAAATTTTTGCAACCTTTGACAATGAAACTAAATTTTTTCATACGGTTACAGGCAGCCAAAGCGGTTATCGGTTAATAGCATCAGTAAAGCAAAATTTAGCTAAAGTAATAGGTGAAGAAACGATAGCATCTACAGAAAGTAGTACAGACATTGATGATGAGTATAAAGATGTAAAATCACATCAAGCTGTTAATACTATTGAAGAGCTCATTATACCTAGCAGTGATAAGCTATTAAGCTCCAAAAAGTTAATTGTTCTAGGGGGAATTTTACTACTGGCCCTAATTACTTGTTGGTTACTAATTAACAAACAAGCAAGTTATGACAACATATCTGCTTTAACCTCAAAGTCTGGTCGAGAGCAAAACCCATCAATTAGTGAAGATGGTTCGATTTTACTTTATGCCAACAGAACCAGTAGATCCTCGACTTGGGAGTTATATGCCGCGCGTTTATCGTCTTCTTCTGAGCTAGTAGCTGAAAATAAAGTTTTTAATGTTAAAAGCAATAATGATAATTTTGTCAGTATTTCCCCGAATAAAAAGTACATTGCATTTATACGTTATCCGAAGGATGAAAGAGGAGTATACCTTGCCGATTTTGATGAGCACTCTTTAACTGCAACAAACGAAAGATTGATAATCCCACTAAAGACAATGAATTTATCACCTATTATTAGCTGGTTAAATGATACAGAATTTTTTTATAACGCTACTGAAGCTATTTCTGCGCCGCGTAAAATATTTAAATATGATTTAATTAAAAATAATTCTGAGCCTATTACCGCGCCTCCTCTAGATACTTATGGTGACTTTGCGGCAATTGTTTCCCCAAATAATAAATGGTTAGCAGTCATGCGCTCTGATGAATCATATGGTTATCAGTTGTTTTTATACGACCTAGATCAAAAATTACTTTTACCTACTCCGGTAAAAAATGATGAAGAAAGGTTACGAGTAAGTTTTAGTGATGATAGCGAGTTAATCTATTTTGTTAGTCAGCACGGAGATTTATCGAGCTATCATATCAATGATAAAGAAATTGATGTTATTTCCCCTTTGAGTTATCCAGGTTACTGGCCTTTAAAGATTCCCGGGAAGAGTCAATTTATCATTCAACAGGATTGGGGATTGTCTTCTCTAACCAACCGTATTATCAAAATTAATAACCCCCAGACCGGGGGAGATGGAAATCAGGAGGTTGTTGTTGATAACGGCCTATCGACAAGATCTATAACAGGTATTGCGAATAATGGGCTGATTTTTGCGTCAATTACAGCCAACCAACAGGTTGAACTATGGAAATACCAAGAAGGTAAGGCGGTTAAACTTAATGCCTTTAATAATAAACCCAAATACAAATCCTCGTTAAGTTTAGACTGGTTAAAGGGAAGTGATAAGGTTTTGTTATCTATAGATAACAGCTGCCACCTAATTGATATAAAGACGGGGCAAGATAGCCCTTTATGTCCCGCAAATGAAACTTTATATGCAGGTCGATTTTCTAAAAACGGCCAGTCAATCTATTTGGCAACCGACGACCTTAACAGCTCAGGAACCGTAGAAATGGGCTTGTCTGGTTATCCTCTAACTCCCATTCCTGATATGAATGCTGCAAATTCAATTCATGAAGCAGAGACTGGTAATTTCTACTACAGTAGTGAACCAAGTTTCGACATTTATCATTTCAATAAAAAAACAGGAGAAAACAAAAAGGTAATTGAACGTACCTTTATTATTGAGCGATTCTCAAATAATGATTTCACTGTCACTAAAGATGGCATCTATTTTATGGATAGAAAAAAAATAAGACAAAATGCTATTTATTATTATAACTTCAAGAATAAAAAAACAAACTATGTCGTTGGAAGTAAAGACAATTACCCAGGTTTCGTATTGAGCGATGATGAAAAATTTATTTATTTAATACAATCTTATGATAACGACAGTAGACTTTCTTTAATCCAATGAAGTTATGTGCGATTTAATCATAAGGGATAGTAGAAGATAATTCTGCTTTTAAACTTACCTCCCCAATTTTCTTTTGCCCAACGAAAAAGCATGAAAGGGTGAATATCAAGAGACTGATCAACATCCTTTGAATAAATGTCGTTTCTTAAGCTTAGTTGTACTGCCTTAGTTTTGAAATCGACAAATAGAACTGTGTCGTTTTAGGTTGTGTATATTTGGGTATATTAGCCTTCTTAGTGTTATGAAGAGGCGCCCACTAAAACGGGGGAACTTCAGTTCGGAAAACGTATACCCAATCCCTTTAATAATTACAAAGAATGCGGAATATATTTGAGATTAAGAGCTTTATATTAAATGGCCAATTAACATAATTAGAGTGAATCATAAAAAGGTCTATAGCAAACACTTTAACTGTAATGTCCGCTAAGTATTCTTACCCCCATTTTCGAGGACACATTATAATTGTCGTAAAAATCTATGGCGCTATGTGCCCCATTGCGCCATAGAATTTAATACCTAAAATCATATTAATCTAATGTCCGCTTTGGTATTTTCTAATCAAATTAGAATTTTTGACTTTACAGATTCCTGATGAAATTTAGAACAATTCTAATATCTAACGCAGGGCTAATTTTTGTCGGATCATTTGCCGCTAGTTAAGCCAAGACTAACGTCGGCTTTCGTATCTTTGCTGACTGTTTTGAGGTCGATTTTTCAGTAATAAAAGGGTCAGCAAAGTGGCATTAGTGAGCCTTACACAATTATCTTTAGCTTCCATGAAGTGCTCTGCTACAAAAGCCTCTTGGGTGTCCAGAGCAAAAGTATCTGCATAACTAAACATAAGGTATGCTTTAAGGCTCAAATTTGACAGTCGTTATTAAATAACTATGCCCCAAGATAAGTCATTTCAATTTGCAAACGAGATTATTTATCGCTATAGCCCCAAGGTGCAGCAGGTGGGGTAATAGGTTTGGTTAAGTCGAAGTCAACTCGAAATTCACGTCCTTCTCGAATCATGCGGTAAGTGAATTTTTCAGGGTAAATAAACATTTGCCACGTATTACCATTTGATTGTGGAATGCCGTGTTTTACAAATAGTTCTTTTGAATACTGATCAACAGGAAAAGATTGCACTCGCTCCCAGCCTGCATCCAAGGTATGGCCACCATACATGGTGGATTTATCATAACTACCATCTGCTTGACGATGATCGTGCTTTAAAGAAATTCCAGAGTTCGTTTTCGTTAAAAGCCACGTGCGTGAGGCATCGTTGCCAACATGAAATGGAATTTGCAGCTGACGGTCAGTACATCTGCGCACATGCATCACTAATTTTTTATTGGCAAAGCTGCCACCACTGGTATTGTCGACTGTAACTTTACCCTGATATGCCTTGCCACAGTGCTTTTTGAAATGTTCAAAATAAGCATCATGGGCAGCAATAGACACTTGTGGAGCTGGCAAAATAACGGCCTTGTCGCCAGTGGCTTGTGTGCTCGCATTAACCACTAGACTAGTGCTTAAAAAAGCCCCCCCAACAATAAGGATCGATAAAATAGATGTTTTCATGACAGTTCTTTTAAATTAAATAGGCGTTAACTGCTGATGTTATCAGCTATCGGTTAGCACACACAACAGGTGACTATCGCAGATAATTCATCGGTTCGACGAAGAGATTAATTTTCTTGGTGGCTAAGCTGACGAATTATAGTGCTGAATTCAAGGCGAATTAGGTCGGCTGTGTGGCATTAGGGACGGTATGCACTATTTCGTTATGGAGAAAATAACCTTCTTCGACTATAGAGCGATAAACTCTATAGTCGAAAATTCCAATCTTTTATTCGTAAACCAATGCTTCCCTAACAGGTAACTTCATAATTTTTCCCATAGGAATTAACGAAGCTAAGCCAGTGATAAAAATCATTACCGGTAAAGATATAATAAAAACAAATGGCTCTATGGTTAAACCGAATGGCGTTTTAATCAGTAGTTCACCAAGCCAATAAGCTACGCCATAACTCAGAGGTAAAGTTACAAGACAAGCAACTAACCATGCAAGAAAGGCAATTAGAAAAGCTTCGCTTAATATCATTTTGGCGAGTTCTCTATTAGAGGCGCCAATCGCTTTTAATACGCCATTTTCACGGGTTCGCTCAATGATATTCGTCGTCATCGTTAAAATAATTCCGTTAGATGCGATGAAAATAATAATCACAGTTAATAACAACATTAAGGAAAAAATAATTTGAAAGTGTCCTTCTACTACCTGCGCACCATCCCATGCGGTAGAGCTGTAGCTTAGCTTTATATTATTTTCTTCTGCATGTTGAATAAGCCTTTTTCTCAGTTGCCTTAGTTCGGCTCTACTTTGAAGTTCACTACTCAAAAATAAACCGTTTGCTTGTGAGCGGCTGCTCTTCAATAAACCACTGGTATAAATACTTGCGGAACCAATATTTTGGACAACCCCAATAAGCGTGAGCGTTTTTATCTGACCCAACACCTCAATATCCAACGACATGCCTATTTTAAGGTATGGCAGATGCTCCATAACTAATTGACTCACTACAACTGAACTCGTCGCTGCAGAGTAGATAAAACTTGTTGATTTCTCGCCTGCAGCTAGCTTATCCGCACTAAACCAATTTCCTTCAATCAACGGAAGATTGAGCATAGTTGAATTGGGCTTAAGGTCGGTCATACTTACCGAGACTTTGTGCGCTTTTGAGTCCCCCCTCCCCCTACTTGTTGTTTTATTATCTTCAATTTCATCAGGATCATTTTCTATAATTGCGACGCTAACCCGCTTGAAACTTTCAGTTTGGCCAATATCAACAAGTTCATTAAATAAACCGGCTAGTTTATCGTCTTGCATGGTTTGATTGAGTTTAATTTCCACCGCCCAATTTTTGGCATGCCTTTCAACATTGATGACTTCTTTTATGGTGCGCGAGATATTAAATGATGCCATGAGTAACGAAGTGGCGACCATTAATACGCCCGTGGTTAAGAAAAAACGGCCCTTTTGTCTGAGTGAGTTTCGTATTGCTAACCGTACCGGATGACTTTTAAAATGAAGACTGAAAATAAACCGTTCAAACCAACTCTGCTCATTTACTTGTTTGTCAGCGCTATATTCCAGTAGCGTTTCTCTAACTTGCATCTCACTGGCTTTTTTTATCGGTAAATAGGCACTCAACATTGGGATGCCTATTCCCAATAATATTTGCAAGGCTATTATCCAGAATGGCACTTGATAACTGGTAATATCAAAATTCATCATTGGGCTTAAGGTATCAACATAGCGATTACCGACAAAGTAGGCAGCGGGGAGACTGATCAGTAAACCGAGTGTTCCCAATACCAGCACACCACGATAATAAATCCCACTGATTTGCCGATTGCTAGCACCAATGGCTTTCATTACCCCTATTTGCCGTAACTGCTTACTTAGCATGGCTGACATTAAATTAAACACTAAAACGGCACTTAGAAAACAACATAAAATGGCAAATACTTTCTGGATCATAAACATACCGCCGGTAATATTAGCGTGAGGGTGCTCCCCAGGTGGCGCTACTTTATAGGTTTTTACCGAATAACCTTTATTTTGTAACCACAGCTTGGTATTAACTGCTTGGTTTGTCATTTCATCAAAACTGAGCTGTTGATTATTCAGGCTCATTTTTAGTTCATTAAAGTAGCTTTCAACGCCAATGCTACTTAAGGTTTCTTGAGAAATATAACCATAAACAATATTTTCCCATTCCGCCTGAGGTAGACCTACATCATGAACGACGCCCGTCATTGTTAACTCACCCAATAACCCTGACGAATTTTTCAGTTGCAATGACTCTCCTACTTCAGCGCCAATTACTGACACTGCCTGTCTTTCTATTAATATCTGACCTCTTTGTGGTGGCCAACTTCCTTGATCACTTTTAACCTTGTCTAGTTTTATGTTCTGATAGTCATTGAGCACAAATAACAAAAGCCTTTTCCATTCCCCTGTCGTGGTTTTAATTTCACCAGAGATAAGCCGTCTGGCATCGACTTCATCAACCCAGTCATTCGCTTTTAATTCGTCTAACAATTCGTTATCAAATTTTTCCATATAAAATGAAATGGCGGTTGGGTTTGAGCGCAAGTAATCACGTGTCATTTCTCGCGACAAAATGGCATAACTGTTAAGAATCACACCTAAGGTAAAGGTACTTAGTGCTATTGATAATACCACCAATGTTGAACGACCTTTACTTTGCCATAAGTCGCGCCAAGTCTTAATCCACATCGTATTAAGAAATCTCTTGCGCGATATATTGACCGATCTATTAGGGAAATTATTAAGCACAATTTTCTACCTCGATTGACTTGGTGTATGAACAGATTTTTCCATCTTTGATAGCAATAGTTTGATTAGAATATCGATGACAATCACTATCATGAGAAACCAGAATAATGGTTTTACCCTGAGCGTTAAGCTCGGTAAATAAGTCAAAGATGGCTGTTGCGCTAACTGAGTCCAAGTTGCCGGTGGGTTCATCAGCGAGGATTATTGGGGGATCGTTGGCAAGCGCTCTGGCAATGGCAACTCGTTGTTTTTCACCTCCAGATAAAATTGAAGGAAACTGATCTACCTTATCAATAATACCTACTTTGTCTAATAACGCCCGCGCACGATTAACTCGATTTTTAGCAGGAATAACCTTGCAGAAGTCCATAGCAAGTAAAATATTTTCTAATACGGTTAATGTCGGGATCAGCTGAAAAAATTGAAAAACCAAACCGATATTTCGTCCCCGCCACGCATCCAATAAACCAGGCTTCATATGAGAAATATCAATATCATTGACGACCACTTGTCCTGACGTTGGTTGATCAATACCCGACATCAGGTTTAATAGTGTCGACTTACCGCTACCAGATTTACCTATAATACTGACAAAATCACCTTGCTTTATGGTCAGGTCGATTGCATCAACCGCATAAAATAACGTTTTATTGATCTGATAACTTTTAGTTAATCCGCTAAGGCTCATACTATTACTCATTAAATATTCCTATGTTTGAATACTCCTCAATGGAGCTGACAATAGGAATTATGGCGTGTATCAATTGATGATTCGCCTCAGCCGAGAGATTGAGACGTTTATTTTTGAAGATGTATCAAACTTAAAGATTTAGAATAAAAAGGACTGGAGCCTCTATTTTTAAAGGATTTCTAATTATTCTTTCTGTATTGGGAAGGCGTTTGCTGAGTTCTTTCTTTAAAAATACGATTAAAAGTGGCCTTCGAATTAAAGCCAGCATCAAAAGCGATAGACAGCACTGAGCGGTTGGAGTTTTCAACTTTAACGAGTTGTTGTTTAACTTCATCAACGCGATAGCTATTGATAAAATCATAAAAATTAGCACTTTTACCGTGGTTTATAACTTGAGATAGGTGATGACTAGAGAGTCCGATTTTCGCTGCCAAGGACTGTAAATTTAGCTCTGGCTCTACAAAGGGTTTATTCAAAATCATGTACTCTTGAATTTGTGCATAGGTTTCAGTCGCTTGTTGCTGAGCTAGTCCCGATTTTTTATATTTATCATTGCTTAGCTCTGACGTTGATGTTGATGTTGAACTCGTTGGCACTTGAGGTGGTTGCACATTGGTTAGTTGCTCAGAAGTAGCTGAATAAAGCTGGGGACGACGCAGTGTTTTGTAAACTATAAGATAAATAATACCCGCCAAAATAATGGTAAGTGATTTGTTCACAGGTAAATAGAATGATACATGGTTACTTAAATACAATAAGGTCACACAAGAATAGCCTATCAGCAGAATCAACAGACTCTGCTCAACCCAACTTTGATTTACTTTTTCAAGGCTAGAGCAGGAATGTTTCAACTTTTCGGTGAGTTTTCTGCTCTGTTGATGACATAAAAAATAATAGACCCATAATTGAATATAAATGCCCATGGAAAGCCCATTGGCCAGGTCGCGCATCCCGTCTGAATAAATAACGGCATTACCTGTACTCGCTACTAGCCAAGCAATAAAAACAGCAACAGCCAAAAAGGGAATAGCATGTAATAATTTAAAAAACGTTGTTGGTGCAACATTGTTCAGTTTTGTCAGGTAGAAATATAATACGGGGCCAATAATTAACTGAAAGGGTTCGGGCAATCCAAGAATCAATATTTGGTACTTCAACTTAAACGCATGCAACAATGAATTAGCGGTAACACTCAACAAAAGCGCAATAAAGAGGAAAGCCAATTCTTGGTGAGTAGCGCTACTCGCCCTAAAGATAATAATGGCCATTAGGCAAGCCAACATCACACTCGATGCGCTACCTACTAGGTAGAAATGTTGAATGATATCAGCTGTCATATTTATTCTTAATTAGCGACGATAACGTTTAGGAAAAACTCGTGTTGCGTATATTTACGCTAAGACAATAGATAATGCTACAAGTTTTGATGTACAAGCTTAAGAAAAATTAGATGGTATCAATTATTTCCGTGCTTTAATTGAATAAAGCTGCAGCACTTATTGCCCCTATGTAACATTTGATAGCTCTGTCGAGAAATATACTAAAAATTTTCAAAGCAATGAAAAGGGTTCTATGGGTAAACCGCTAGACCAACCTCCTGCCATACCTGCAACAACCTTTTTGAAATCCGTACTTTTACTGGCTAAATCTCTTTGTTTACAAAACGCGGTATTTTTATTAAAAATAGATGAAGCTAATTGACGTCCTCCCATGGTAATTGCTGATGTTTTAGATTTTCTCAAGGCTGTAAATTCCGTAAAGGCTTTCGCTATATTGTCACAGTTTTCTTGTAAACAATTAGCAAAGTGCCACGCATCTTCTATTGCTTGGCAAGCTCCTTGACCTGATGTAGGTAAAGGAGAATGAGCAGCATCTCCCAATAAAACTACATTATTTTTATACCAATTATTTATAGGGTCATGGTCATGAACATAAATTTTATTGATGCGAGACAAAGGCGTTTCATTAATGATTTTAGTAATAATATCCGGCCAACTATTAAACAAAGCGTTGAGCTCTGACTTATAGGCGTCAGGGTTCACTTTTCTTATATTTTCAGAAACAACTCCCCCAGCCCAATAAGCTTTAGTTTTTGAGACCGGCACTATGCCAAAACGATCACCAGCCCCCCAGTAATCTGCCACAGAAAGCTCAGTGAATAGATCAGATTCGCTTTCAAGTACTCCTATCCAATTAATAAAACCTTGATAGATTGGTGTATTGTCGCCGTTCACATATTTTCTAGCTAAGGAGTTCATACGGCCATCAGCACCGACAATGATATCTGGTGTGATATTTTTACCCTGGCTAAATTGAACACTCACTTTGCCATTATTATTCGATAATGAAGTAACATTGTGCTGATAATGAATGCTGATACTTAATTCGAGTGAGCGGTGTGTCAATATATTCATCAGGTCTTTACGAATAATTGAGTAGCTTGGATACTTCATTAATTGATTTAGCTGACTAATGTCTAATGAGCCAAGCGCTTCATTGTTGGATGAAAAACGATTCATATAACTTAATGAACCAGAAACACCGGCAACTTTACCTAAAACACCCAGTTGCTCTAATACAAAACAAGCATTCGGCCAACATACAATACCCGCCCCTATTTCTGTTGGTTGTTTATGTCGCTCATAAACATCTACATCAAAACCTTTTTTCTTTAATGCAATAGCAGTACTTAAGCCACCTATTCCACCACCTAACATGGCAATTTTTCAAAAACAACTCCTTGTTCTAATTAAGTGTCGAAGATCAAATAACGGGCACTGAAATAGTTGTTTAAAATAGTGGAATAAACAGTAACTTCAACTATTTCAGACCAGCCAGAATAATTTATTAGTTAATACTACCTACAATTTTTTCTTTGCTATAAATGTTTTATTGATGATGCGCCATTCGTTTTCTCGCTTGTACATCACAAGGTAGTCAATGTAATGTGTTTTTGGCGTATGAAAATCAAGCTTCACCATCGCCATTTTGTCATCAACTATATCTACAGATAAAATATTTGCCACCCATGTATCTTTAGTGGCTTTTTTAAAATAGCCAGAAAATTCTTTTAACGTAACTGTTCTAATGCTTTCTTTGCCGGTGTCTTTATCAACACTGATCATTTTCATATGACCGAACTCCAGATCAAAAGCTTTTGACATCAGCTTTTGATCTGCATTGGCTACGCCATTAAAGTAGTTATAAGCCGTTTCTACAACGGCCTGATATTCTTTACCTGTAACAGATTCTGCTCGACTAACGGTTGATAATAAAAAAGTACACAATGCTATAGTCATTGAAAATAGTTTAATTTTATTCATTTTATTTATATCTCACTTATGAGTTTAGAATTTAATTACTAATGAACAATAATACCCAAATAGTAAATAAGTAAACCAACAAAGTTGTTACAAGTTATGAGTGTAAGAAGGACAGATAGGTTTATGCCTTTCAAGCGTTCGACAAACGTTAACGAATAAAAGACCTGCAGCATTATTTATAACATAAACTTATATTTTAAATAATATAACGGACTACAACCATACCAACGTTTAAAGGCACGGTTAAAAGAGCTTTGGTCATTAAAACCAAGTTTAATCGCAATAGTGCTTAAGGGGTAATTGCCAATATAAAGTTGTAAGCGTCTTTTTCGCTCGCTTTCAAGTAAATGTGCAAAGGATGTTTGTTCTTGTTTTAAACGACGTTGTACGGTTCGAGGGGTCATGTTTAATACACTTGCCGTGCGTATTAAGCTGCAGTCGTTTAAATCATTTTTAGCCATCAGCAAATGACTCACTTTTTCAGTGAGTAATTGCTGGCTTTTAAAACGAGATAGTTGCTGGTCTGATACTTGTTTAAGTACCAGATGAATTTGTGTGTTGTCAGTTTTAAAAGGCAGCGCTAAGTAACTAGAAGGAAAATCAATTTGATTGCATTGAGCGTTGCTTTCGATAGGGCAATTAAACCAGCTAGCGAGTATCTTTTTTTCATTGTCAGGCAATGTCTGCGTAAAACAAATGGCACTTGGCGATAACTGCGGATTGAGTAAGTGGCGAATAACCCCTACCCAAGCGGTCATGTTACGTAAAATAACCTGCACACTACAGCTTGGATCTGGTAACCAGCGAATAACAGCCATATCATCTTGCTGTTCAAATTCCGCCTTTCCTATATCCGCGACCAAACTATCATAATGAAGAAGCGCTGAAATTGCGCTTGCTAAATTATTACTCGATTCGATTAAATATCCTAAAACACCAAAGTCGGCAGTACGAATTTGCTGACCAAGTTTGAAACCAAACAAAGGCTCATTTAAGGTATATTGTGCATAATCAAGAAGTGCATTATAGCTAGTTAAACTAATACGAGGCGCTAGCTGTTGAGTTAGTTTGTTACTGTACTCATCAAAATTTATAGCCGACAAAACACCTTGACTATCGAGTCCGAGAGTTTCAAGGTAATCAAGGCTACTTGAAAAATAATGATCGGCAATCGTGCTCATTTGTCGCCTAAAGCTAAAAAATGGTCGTGTAACAGCAAGTCTGCCACGGAATATTTTTATATGCTAGTGCAAAGTATAATTAATGGCTGATGTAAGAATGATATCAATAAACTTAAAACAAAGCATTGCTGCAACACCTTCACAAGTTAGCGATATATTACTTGACCATGAGCAATTAAATCGTTTTTTCGATGCCAGTTTTTTACTGATCAAAAAGCAAAATGAGGGCGAGATAAAAGGCGGTAAAGGCGCGGTTAGAGAAGTGAGTATGCTCGGCGTTAAATTTGAAGAGCAGATTATTAGTGCCGATAGCAATCATATTAGTTATCAAATAGTTGGTAATAAACCCGTTGCAGATCATCGAGGTGACATTCATTTTTTCGAAGATAATAATACTGCAACGTCAATGACTGAAGTTACCTACAAAATAAACTGTAAATCCCCGTGGTGGTTACCAAGTTTCATACTTTCCTTCTTCATTAAAAAAGATATTACTCAAGCACTTAAAAAATTATCGACTAACTTTAAAGGCGATACAATATGACCATAGAAGTTATTTTACTTGCGCTTAGTCCCCTGTTCATTACTTTTATTATTTATGAATTTATTAAATATAAGCGCCATTACGATATAAAAGACAGCTTAGCCAATACGGCACTGGCTCTTATGCACCAAGGTGCAGATGCTATTGCTTTAATTGTGTTAATGCCGTTTTTTTATTGGCTTTATGACTATCGATTATTTGATATAGAACTTTCTATCATAAGTATTTTTGGCGCCTTTATATTACAAGACTTTCTATATTATTGGTTTCATAAAGCTTCGCATCATATTCATTGGTTATGGGCCGCACATGTCGTGCATCATAGCTCGACAAAAATGAACTTTACTACCGCATTTAGGCAAAGCTTAATGTATCCGCTTGTGGGTATGTGGGTGTTTTGGCTACCAATGATATTAATAGGTTTTGACCCCATAACTGTATTTACCGTGGTAGCGCTTAATTTGGCTTATCAATTTTTTGTACACACGCAAATAGTGAATAAATTGGGCTGGTTTGAAAAAGTATTTAATACGCCTTCCCACCATAGAGTGCACCACGCAATCAACACAGGTTATCTCGATAAAAACTTTGCTGGGGTACTTATTATTTGGGATAAAATATTTGGTACTTACGCTGAGGAAGAAGCAACAAAACCTTGCAAATATGGCATTATTGGCCAAATAAAAAGTAATAACCCACTTACCATTACCTTTCATCAGTGGGCTTATTTAGTTAAAAGTATGTTCCGTGCTAAAGGCTTGAAAGCAAAACTTAAGGTTTTATTTGGATACCCTACAAGCGCGATAAAACATAAGCACCCAAGTTCGTCATAATAATTTGTAACATTGAGAAAAGGCTATCAATGATAGTCAAAGTTTACCTAAGCACTTAGTTAATTAAGTTTTTAAATAAGTCTTCACGCCCACCACCTGAAGAAAAAATGGCATGAACTGTTGTCTTTTGTTCTTCACTAAACATTAGCATTTGCTGATCAGGAACTTGCGTATCCATAAAATTAGTTTGCATATCGCTGTGCCTGAGATCAAACCAATGACCGATTTCATGAGTGGCACTTCGCCCTAAATGAAGATTTTGATGTTTAGCTACGGGCTCAATTGTACCAAATGCTTGGTAAGGTACTATAACGCCATCAGTCAATGGATCTCCGCCAGGAAATTGAGCTCGCCCACCTAAACCTACTTCACCGTTACGGTCAGAGCCATCAAATATCCAGATATTTAAATACTGAGTCGTCGGCCATGCATCGTGCCCCCCCTTAGCAGTGAAATAGATATCTGCATGAAAGGGTTCAATAGTTTGATCGAGTGTTCGAGTAATTCCATTGGTCGTTTCACCATTTGGATCAACTTTCGCCATTTCGAATTCAATTTCCATATCTGCAACTATCGATTTAAACTCTTCACTGACATTATTTAAGTCTGTATTTTTCATTCTGAAATCTTTATTAAGCACTGTAATCTGCGACAATATTTTTTCTTCTGTTATATTGGATTCGTGCTCAGAACTTTCCTGATAAAGTACATGAACAACAACAGGGATCGTAAGCAGAACGCGATTTCCTGAAACGTTGATCGTTAAAGTCATACGACTAACCGCATTTTTAACATCCGTCGCCGATATTTCTACCTCGTAAATATTATCAGCATTGTTGTCATGTGGTTGTTCAAAATCTGGCACGAGTACAAACGAAACGACTCCACTGTCAGGTTCAATTAGAAAATCAACGTCATCAATGCCGCCAGTTATACTATAGGTAATGGCATCCCCTTCAACATCCGTCGCTGTCGCCTGATAGCCTATCTCTAACGAATTATCTAAGGTGGTAAAAGAAGAGGTAGATGTAAAGGTAGGGGGCTGATTTACAGCAGGAATTTTATCAGCTGATTTATCATTACCTCCTCCACATGAAATGAGTGTAGTTAGTAATGCTACAAGAATAATAGCTTGCTTTAAGCTGTGTCTTAATCGTTTACACATTGAATTTTAGCTCCTTGCTGTGATCATGTTTATCGTGTTTCTCTTTTTCATCAATATAAATGTTGGCTAAAGTTTTGGAAGGATAAATGAATTATCACTTTATATTTGCCAAATCTATGCCTTATTATACCCATAAAAAAATACCTTTCTCCAGTATTCAGCTCTCTAAAAATCATAATATAATCAACAGCTTTCATCATGGAATCTGAACTATAAAATCAGAAAACCTTCTGAACATTAAAAATCGGACGCCATTCATATGTAAACAATTGACTTAATATTCATAAACTTTCTATTCACTTCCCACTCATTAAGTGATTACCCTATGAATAGTTAATTATTAACTTTGAATGAGCTTGTCCAAGTCGTGTGATTTTTGAATGAATAATACTTGATATAATAACTAGGCATTTCCTTTTTGCACAAAAATACTACGATTTCTATTGCTCAACTCCCAGTTATTTCTTAGTATGTTAATAACAATAATAATAAAGAAGGAATAACGATAATGAATAAAAGTGAATTGGTAACAAAAATAGCTGAAGGCGCAGATATTACAAAAGCTTCTGCTGGTCGTGCATTAGATAGTTTAATTGGCTCTGTAACTGAAGAGTTATCTAATGGTGGTGATGTGGCATTAGTTGGTTTTGGAACTTACAAAGTAAATGACCGTGCAGCTCGTACTGGTCGTAATCCTCAAACAGGTGCAGAGATCCAAATTGCTGCGGCAAAAGCTCCTGCTTTTAAAGCGGGTAAAGCATTGAAAGACGCGGTTAACGTGTAGTTTTTCCAGGACACAAACGCCCCTTTATACTGGGACGGTATTTGTGACCGATATTATTATAAAGGCGAGCGTAGACATTATTCTACTGCTCGCCTTTTTCACAAAATCCCCCCTAAGCTGAAAATTTAAGCTGAAAACTTAACCTGAATAATTAAGCCTTTTCATCTTCTGGGCGAACGGCCCAAACATCTGTCCATCAGCATGAATAATTGGTAGTCACATTAGGTCGCCTGGCTTAGCGTCAAATCAACCCAGCTAATGATCACTTAGGTAAGATAGCTGATATTTCTAATTGATTGACGTTGGTAATTTGTATCAGATTTCATATAGGTGACACCTTGCTCATCATAAAATAATTATGCGCAACGAGTAATTTAACGAATTGCATTTAATTGTTAATTGCTTATTTCATTAAAATTTCTAACATGGACTCATAAACATTAATATCTTCTGTACCTTCTGCCAGCTTAACCGCTTTTTCTGACTAGTTTAATAACTCATCTAACTCTGCTGTAAGTATATCAAGATTTTCATTATCATATATTTTTGCTAAGCGAATCGATTTCTTTAGATGAATCCTTGCATTCTTATTATCATTTTCAGCTTGATTAATTTGAGCAAGACGATAATAGAATTTTGATGAGTTAGGGTAATACTTCAAACCTAATTGGACCAACTTTTTGGCTTCTTCTATTCGGTTAGTATTTATCAAGCGTCTCATCATATGGTATAAATTATAGAAGGTGTTATGTGCGGCTTCTACAGGGTAAATTTTATATCCATATCGATTAGATAAATCATCATAAATTTTTTCAATTTCTTTTGCTGGAACCTTTGAATCTAGTATCTCTGAATAATTGATATTATAGATATCACGAGGGTATATAAACCTAAATGCATTAAATAAACTCCTAACCACCACTCCGTAGCCAGACTCCCCCTCTAGATTATCAACTTTAAGCCTCATATTAGATGAACTGCCATGATTGAAATTTTTAATAAATTTTTTCTGATTAAGCTCACGAGCATCTTGAATTTCTTTAACTCGCTTTGGCTGACCAATATATAATGTCGAATTCTTATGATTCTTAAGTGATGAAATAAGTGTTTCACCAACAGTTCTTCCTGAAGTTAAATGACTAGAAATTCCTCCATTGATGGAAATATAATGCCTAAACAAATCTGAATCTCCCCAAAAGGCTTGATAAACAGCACCACTGGTTGGAGACAAACCAACAATTGTACGATTGGTATTTACACGATAATGTTTTTCTAAAAATGGGAACAGCTCATTTTTAAAAAACTGAATATATGTTTTTGGATCGCCACCACCTTGATAATAGACTTTGCCATTATCTCCTTTAACTTCAAGCGCCATTTCAAAACGTTTATCATTTGTAGGATTTGGTAGTCCAATGATAATACTTTCTGGCATATAGTTCCGCGATGCCCAAAGTGTTGTCATGGAACGAGCAATATCGAACATGAATTCACCATCTAAAATGAGAATAACTGGATAGTCGTGTACATTTTGATTGTAATTTGGAGGAAGTGATATATAAATTTCTCGCGACTCATCTAAAATGCTCGACTTTATTTGAATGCTTTTAACATTCATTAATTGACCAGCCGATTTTATCGTAAGGGAAGAATGACCATTTTGAGCCTGTATATTTACAGACATCAATATAATCATAAAGATAAATAATAATTTCATAAGTAATACATTTCCTTTTAATTGTGATTCAATTCAATATTTTTAGTAATTTAATAGCTAAGCTAATACACTGCTGTTAAATTATTTAATTTTGATCCCCGTACCTTCTTCAAGCCAATAATTCATAACAAAACTTTCAGGTATTTTGATAGTCAATGCCAGCGTGTTATCCCCCCGGTTATCAGTAAACTCAATAGTCTCGCCTTGGGTATAGGGGAAACCCACAAGATCAAAACGAGTCGTCGACATTGCTTTTAACTGGGCAATAAAACTACCTTCCATGCGTGCTATTAATTTCCCGTCAGCTTTGACTACTTCTACAACCTTTCCACTTGTCATTTTGTACTGCCCAACATATTTATTTTGTAAGGCTTTAGAGATGACAATCGGCTCAATAAAGTTGGCGTCGATAATGTCTTGAATTTTTTTAAGGTGAACGGGGCTACCGTCATTTTTAACACCTTGGTAGCTTTTAAGAATGTCTTGTGCTGCTTTATCTTCAGATATTTGCTTTACGGTCCAACCTTTAGCTAACAGTTGACCTATTTTTTGTCTAAATGCACTTTTCGCTTTATCATTTTTTATTAAGCCGTCAACATAACCTAGTTCACCATGTCCGGGCACAATAATGGTTCTACTGTCAGTTAATGACAACGCGAGATCCATGGTTTTACGATAACCAGAGCCCCCATTTGCCCCCTCATACAATAACCAAGAAGAACTAAAATTGTCGCCCATAAAAATCACGTTACTATTGGGTAAATGTATAATGGTTGAATCAAGCGTATGAGAGGGAGCGTGATAGGCAATTATTTCCTCACTTCCCATGGTTAAAGTTAGTTTTTTATCAAACCTCAAATGATGAGCAATAGGTGTAAATCGATAGTTTTCTTGAGCAATGACAATAGCCCCTTTTTGAGCGAAAAAAGAATTTCCACCAGAATGATCAAAATGAGAGTGAGTATTTATTACGTATTTAATCGGCTTATCAGATATTTTTCTCACTGCAGCGAGCAGCTTTTTCGCCCCCTCTTCTAACATTCCTTTACTTTCAATCAGTAAAAGACCATGTTTGCCTACTACTAGGCCAGCATTAGCACCATAGTACTTAGCAAGGTAAATATTTTGAGCTATTTTATTAAAGACAATAGATTTATTGGATGTAATAGGATTGTCTTTGGTATATTCGTACTGTATTGCCAATTGATTTTTTTGCCGTTCTACCGCATTAAGCGATTGTAATGACTCTGTAGCATTAACACTTATTGGAAGCACCGTAACGACAACACTTAGCGCCATAAGAATTGATTTTGGTTGTAAACTTTTTAAAATACTTTGGCATAAATATCTTGGTATTTGCATTGACGACAGTACTCCAATTTTAATTGCATTGATGATGAAAGATGGCACTTGCCATCTGATTTACTAAAACAATACTGCCGATTTATAAGGTAAAAAGAATGATTTATTGCTGATTTCTGGATGATCTTTCGATGATTTTGTTAATAATTATAACAATTTAGGAATGTTTTCCTATTTCAGGTGAAAATTCTGAATTTGATGGCTGTGGTAAAATACTTAAAAAGTATTCAATGCAAAAATGCTGTTTTGAATAAGAGCAAGGTTGAAATCACTTCATCCTTACCTGCATCAATACAAGTACTTGTGGATCGTCACAAATAATGAGTCGAATAATTCGGCTGGAAAAAATGCCCCAAAGTGGACACTAAGTAATGTTATTGAAATATATTAGTGAAATTAGGAGTGTGTTTTTAAAGCCCTCCGAGAAAAACAAGAATTCTTATAAATATGAAAAAAACTGTACCTCTGAGGCAGTATCATGATTAATTTACGGCTACCTCTTGTTAAGTAACCGTATTTTTCGGCTTGCATCATGTAACATTTCAGTAAACTTAGGGCATTCAAAATGGTTTGTTTCGGGGCAAGCTGCAACATGATGTAGACCATCACGCATTGCAACTAGTTGGCTAATCGTTTGATCTAATTCATTTGCTTTTAGTAGCAATTTATTCCTATCTACCTGTAATGTTCCTTCTTTAGAAAACATACTACCAATTTCATCTAACGACAAGCCCGCCAATCTGCCTAATGAAATTAAAGATAATTGTTTTAATACGCTAGCATCAAATAATCGACGTAAACCATGCCGGCCTACGGATTGTATCAACCCTTTTTCTTCGTAATAACGCAAGGTTGATGCTGGAAGTCCTGAGTGTTTTACCACTTTTCCAATATCTAGTGTTGATTCTTTCATTTTAGCCCTTGACTTCAAGTTAACTTGAAGTGGCATCATAGCTAAAGTGAAGCATTAACACCAATTAAAAGAGACTCATTTAGTAGGTGATTAATAATCTGAGCACATTAATCTAACGAAGAATCAGGAGAGTAATAGATGAAAACAGAGATATTGAATATTGTAGTAAACAGTATAGCAATAGGCATTGGTGCAACAGTAGTAATGGATATTTGGGCATTAATGCTACAACGTATTTTTGGTATTGCGCAGCTCAATTATGCCTTAGTCGGTCGTTGGTTAGTCTATATGCGCAAAGGTATATTTCATCATGAAAATATAGGAGCAGCAAAGCCAGTTGCAGCAGAGCTAATAGTTGGATGGGCAGCACATTACTTGACAGGGGTAGTATTTGCAGCGGCATTGATTATGTTTATAGGCCGCGGCTGGTTAAGCGACCCAAGTATTATGCCAGCCATAGTATTTGGTCTATTAACTGTTTGTTTTCCTTTCTTTATCATGCAGCCGAGTATGGGGATGGGAATTGCCGCGTCAAAAAAACCTAATTCAAGTGTAGCAAGATTTCGAAGCTTATTAGCACACTTTATTTTTGGTTTAGGTTTGTATTTTTCTGCCGAACTAACGTCATCTTTCTTAATTAGCTAAAAATAAAACATACTTTTAATTAAAGAGGAAAAACAATGAATAATAACTTTACAGCTGTCGTGGTGCGAGAACCACAATCTGGTATTCATATTGCCTCAATGGGGAATATTTACCGCTTGATCGTTACAGGCAAAGAAACAGAGGGACGATTTTCGATAATGGAAGCATTTATTAACCCCGGTGATGGCGCACCCTTTCATCTACACCACCGAGAAGATGAATCTTTCCTAATTACCGAAGGTGAAATGGTGTTCTATGACGGTGAAAATAAAATTGTGGCAACAACAGGTACTTTTGTAATGTGTCCCCCAGGAAGTAAACGCGCATTTCGTAACGAATCTAGCACAAAAGCAAAAATGATGATTTTTTATACACCTCCAGGTATTGAAGAAATGATCAAACTTGATGGTAAAATAGTAGATCCATCGTCAGAGATGATTAGTTCAACTAATCCACAAGAAGTTGCATGTCCACAGATTTCTGCCGAGTTTGGAATTGATGATTTTGATACACCATTACCTACTTTTAATATGGAAACCCCCGATTAATGGTTAGTAATGTTAAATGAAAGGGATAAATACTATTAGCACGATATTTATCCTTTTTCGATATATACATTTTTAATCTTAAATGCTCCCCCAAGTTTAGTTACTCATTACACTTTAATGTTGTGGAAAAATTATATTAAACTCTAGCTCAGTTTAGGCCTATATAGAACGGAATATGGACGACCGCTTTAAGCTTAAACTAGCCCCACAAACGAGCAGTAAATGTCAATTAGTATTACCCTAATTTTCATCATGGCTATGTAGAAGCTAAAGGTCAGATTATGGCTAGCTTCGGAAGGTTTGGTGTTGATACCAAAAGCTTCCGCTTAGCGTACTTTTTTGACGTTAGCTTTTGGTGAGGGAAAAACTGTCAGTGTTCATTGATCCAAGGTCACTAGCTGCCACAGAGCGGTCTAAATTTACGAGTAAAAAGCATCCCACCTAACATTCACTTTGATACGATAGCGGACGCTCTCAAAGTATAAAAACATGAGTCTATTGATGATAACTTTTTGACAATAACCCGGTTAAACCTGAATGAGAACAAAGTCACACTTCCGGCCGGTCGTTTATCATAAAACATCTAATGCTAACTTTTTGTAAAGGAGTAGACGGTAGGAGTAGTTTTTATTTACCTCAGCAGGTCACTAAAAAGTGAGCTATATTTAAAAAAATGTGTTCACTTCTTTAATGTAGGGCAGTTCAGCCATATTTAATTGCTATAGAGTTAGGTATTATTGTGAATGCGAAATGTTGTTGAATATCAAATTGAAATTTATCTAGTTCTTCTTCTTAATATAAAGAAAGTTTAAATTACCTATGAAATCATTAACGTTCAATCAGTTGCAATTACGTGTCCTCGTATTGCTATTCCTATTGTTTACAAGTGCTCTCATTGGCTATCGATATTTCATAGAGTTACCTAAGCTTGAACGTAGCGCGTCTCTTCTTGCAGAAAGAGAACTCGACACCCTAACATTCAGTATGAAAAAAATCGTAACTTTGATATCAAGATTTGGCTTCGATTATGCCGTATGGTCAACAACTCATGATTTTATGCTCGATTTAAATCAAGACTATATTGATGAAAACTTAGTCGATAATACTTTTGAGAGTTTAGAGGTAGATGGATTTTTTTATATTAATGATAAGCTCGAACTTGTTACTGAGAAGGGACTAAACCACAAAACAGGAAAAGCATTGAGCTTTTCTTTTTATGATTTCAAAAAATTTCCCCATAATTTATCTATGTTACCTTCAGCAAGAACAGGTATTGGTACATCTATGACGATGGGTTTTTTAACGACACAAAATGGACCCGCTATCTATAGCGTCAATCAAATCAGAAGGTCTGATAAAGGCGGTGAACACCGTGGTTTTCTTATTTTAATCAAGTTAATTGACGATGAATTCACAGCAAATTTAAGTACACACACAATGACCAATATTTCATTTAGCCCTCTTTCTCAAAATAAAAACATTAAGGGATTACAACAATGGGATCAAAAGTCGATACTGACTTCATTAAAGCCATTCTCTAAGGTATTAATAGAGGATATGAACAAGCGTCCTGTTGCCATACTTAACATGGAACACAGTATGGGCAATATGCCTAATTTAATTAATAAGCAAAGTGTAATATTTATTACATTAATTAGCTTTTTGTTTTATATGGTTTATCGACTTGTTTCTATAACCATAATTATACCTGTGAAAAAACTAGCAAATGACATTAAAGTTCTGGATTCAAAAGAAAAATATACATTATTAAACGAAAACTATGCAGTAAGAGAACTCACAACAGTATCAAAAAATGTTAACGAACTCATGTCTACTGTACAAAAACAAAACGAATTATTGGCAAAACAAGTGAGTACCGATCAACTTACTCAAGTGATGAATCGTTATGGCTTAACAGTAGAGATTGATAAGCAGAAAGATCAATGTATCAGACTCAATGTAGGTTTCATTGTTGTAATGTGTGATATCGACCATTTCAAAAAATACAACGATTCTTTTGGGCACATGCAAGGAGATAAAGCACTTTTCGATGTTGCACAGTCTTTAGAAAAACATTGTAAGCGACCTTCGGACGTATGTGCTCGCTTTGGTGGCGAAGAATTTACGTTATTGTTTAGTGAAATGTCTGAAGATGATTTACAGAAAAAGATGAAAGAAATTATAACGGCTATGGAAATTCTTAATATTTTCCACTCAAAATCACCAACAGCTCCATACGTCACAGTGAGCTTAGGTGCCACAATTGTACGTCCATCAGATGTTGTCGATTATGCATTAGCTACCGATGAAATATTTAAAAAAGCTGACAATGCACTTTATCAAGCTAAAGCTAATGGACGTAATGGCTTTGTTATAAATTATTTTACATCGAATAAATAATGTAAAGGGTCTGAGTTAAATTAATCCCACTATCAAAGATAGTTAACGAATGTCAGGACAGCGAATATATAGACTACTGTGCAACCGTTTCAAGAATATTTAACGGTTTTGATGTAGCAGCTATCAGTAGAAATTATCAATTCTGATGATGAGGATACAGCAGATGTTCGCATTGTTTTGAGTGTCGAACGCACTTTTTTAATACTCTATTTGAATCTAAATACACTTAAATAACTTTACATAATGCAGATTCAGTGAGGTATTAACAAAAAAAATAAGGTTCTAAATGTTTACTTAAAAAATCATAAGAAGTACCTGTAAACCATCTGCTATCGTCTCTGAACAGCTATGAGAAACTCAATACATAATTTCCGCTTATGGCTAGCTAGAGAATTCTCTAATGCTCACTATCCAATGTTAACAAAGAGCTTAAATCAGCCCCACAAGTGAGCAGTAAATCTTGGCTAATATTGTCCTAAATATGCTCCTGAATTTGCAAAGGCTTAATGTCCGCAATTGGCTATCAGTTGACCTAAAGAATAACCAGTAGCTAAGGTCAGTAATGGCACTTTGTTGCCATTATTTTCTAGTTATTTGTGAAGTATTTTGTGATTTTCTCAGGGCTCTTGACGAAAAGCTAGCAACATATAACCTGAGTAGTAAATTGTCAGTGTTCCTAATTTGTTACTTAAGCTTTTATCTAGAATTCGTCGGTCGAAATGAAAGGCATTAAGATTTACCCGTTGTAAGTCCGATACATTGTGTCATCTAACAAGCTAGGCGTATTCAATAACTACATTGCCTGTGTTAACATTTACTTAAAACTATTGCGGATTGCCTAAATGGCGCAGAAGTATTGGATTAATAACAGTTTTATCGATCTTTCCAGAAACCAAATAACACAACAAGGCCTTACTGTTGCTATGCAGCCAAAAGCCTTGGCGGTGCTAACTTATCTTGCCGAACACCAAGGAAGCGTTGTCAGTCAAGACGCCATTATGACCCATGTCTGGCAAGATACCATCGTTTCTCCGAATTCCCTGCAACGTTGTATTGCTCAACTTCGCAAAGCGCTTGGTGACAATGGTAAGAATCAATCGTTGATCAAAACTCATGCAAAGCAAGGCTATAGCTTAGAAACAGCGGTGAAGTGGCAGTTAACCGAGCCTTTACCAAATAAAGCAGCAAGAACTCAACACTTAACGAAAAAATTTGACTTCCCCTCCCCTAAATTAGCCGCACTATTTATAGGTATATTGCTTTTATCCATTCTCGGGTTTGGCTACTTTTCCACTGGCACCTCTGAGCTCGCTTTTAACCAACTAACGCCATTAACCACGAGTGATGAAAAGGAAGGTGGTGCCAGTTATTCACCAGATGGCCGCTACATTGTATTTCATCGATATGATGGTCTTTGTGAAAGTAACTTATGGGCAAAAGATCTAAAAAGCCAGCAAGAGATACAGCTGACCCAATCGGCGGCTTGGTATAGCAGTCTTAGTTTTTCTCCTGACGGTAAACAACTGATATTTTTGGCTAAAAACGGCTGTAAACAAGTAAATAACACAGTAAAAAGCCAAACTGTAGAATGCAGGGACTTGGTCACTTTACATTTCGAACAAGCGATCAACAACCCACAACAACCAAAAGTAATAAAGCAGTGCCAAGAGTTAGAATTTAATATGCCCCATTGGCTCAACGATGAAAGTATCGCTATGCTGCAAAATATTGACGACGCTTGGAAGGTTATGCGCCACACCACTAATAACAGCCAAGTGAGTGAACTGTATGCCCCTAAAGATAGAACTATTTATAATTTATCCTATTCTGCCTCCCATAACTTAATAGCTGCTATTAGCACGAATGACTTAGGCCAACATCTGTTAGATATACTTGATAACGAGGGAGAATTACTCTCGAGTCATATTATTAATAGACCCGTTGGAATGTCACCTTTTATTTATATAAATCCAAGTTTTTCACCTATTGGAGAGCAGTTGCTTTTTTCCACAAAGAAAAAGCTGTTTTCTTTATCTTTCAATGGCGATATAACCGAAATTAAAGTGCCTTTATATGAAAACATTTATGGGGTAAGTTTTCACCCTAACGGTACAAAACTAGTGGCTACATATGGCACATTAGATACCGATATTGCTCGGATTCATTTTAATGAAATAGCCAACGAACAATCAGAACTCGATTTTAATCAGGTATTTCAACCGTACCCGAGTATTTCTCGGTCAACATCAAAAGATCAGGATGCGAAATTTCAGCCCAATGGTGATTTAATCACGTTTATTTCCGAACGCTCAGGCACTAAACAGTTATGGATAACAAACGATAAACATCCCCAACAGCTTACACAGTTTCCCTTAGGAACAACGATTGATGGCATTGGATGGTCGAGCGATAGTGAAAGTATTTTTACGGCGGTTAATGGTAATTTGTATCGCGTTTCACTGCTTGGAAAAGTTGAGTTAATTCCCCTTGATGTTATGGTCAAGCAGCTATACCAATCTGACTTTTCCAATAGCCTGTTACTGTTAACAGGCGGGTCTAGCAAAAATAAACTGATGACATACAACACATTAAGTGGCGAGTTGACCTTATCGGCTGAAGCGAATGCACAATGGGCCGCAATGAACGAAGACGGGGGAATGGTTTATTTAGACGAAAATCATGATTACTGGCGAATTGATTCAAAGACCCCTTTTAAAATTACTAACATAAACCATAGCCAGAAAAACTACCGTATGGTCATGACGAAAAAAACAATAATGGGTATTAATGATAACCGTCAACTGTGGTCTTTTAACCTTCGTACAAATAAATATAAAGTGATACAACAACTCAATAAATACGCAGGGTATCTTAGTGATGCTCAACAAGAACAACTGTTATTGACACAAATAATTTCTGCAAAGAAAGAAATTGTTGAATTAAGTGTGATGAATTAACAATAATTTAATAAAAGGCCTTAATACCTATTTGAAACGGCCCAATGAAACATAAAAGGTTTAAGCTTAAAATAAGTAGTACCTTAAGAGTACCTAGATAAATAGAGGGTAAATAAAAGTATTATAAGCCAGCCCTTAAACGAGAGTATGTCAAACTAAAGCTATAGGTGAGTTAGTCATTTAAGGTCACAAATTCCTCTGAATGCAGGGACGATATTTGTGACCTATATTATAAAAGCGAAGATTAAGGTTTTCTCTTACTCATATTTTTAGGCAACCAAGTATATTTACACCAATATTTATTCGAAAAAAATTTATTAATGACCTTGGTTATATCACTTAGCGCTTCCAGCGAAGTTAGTATTATCAATAATACTAACTATTATTCCGCAGCGCAGGGAGAATGAAAACTTAATTTCATTCAGATTAAATTGTCCACTGAAATTATAGTACTCCTAGCTCGGTAAATTGATGCTTGTATAACAGAAAATATAAATAAAATTCATAAAACCAACGGGAATAACCCATTGTGGTTTATAAGTAAGCAGTAATGATTGCAATAAAGCGACTAAAGTTAATAATCCGAACCAAAGTACTAAACCCAGCCCAAATGCTTGCGCAATAATACAAAGATACAGTGAAATAATTAAGCTCGTATAACCACCTACTCTAAAAACAAAAAGTAGCTTTAAAGAAGGCATTCTCATTTGCGGATAGCATTGTTTAAAGTGTCGTTTCATCGACAAACTTAAGGCAATAAAACCTATAAACATAAAAAAAACAGATAAGTTCATCATAGATTTATCATGTCAATAGGTTGTACTTTTTTCTCAATTTCTATGATTTTGTTTCTTCGAGTTGACACCGATACCCTAACAGCTACTGACTTTTTACTTTCTTTACGTGACATTCGAGAAGCAGAAAAACCAAAAAGCAAAGAAAAAACCAACATAGTTAAATCAAAACCAGCCAACACCCAATGACCACCGAACAAGGTATTGCCTAGATGTATGTCTGTTGTTATAAAATTAACTAAGGGTAATAAACCATAAAGCACTGCAGCAATAGTAAGTTGGTCAACCCATATTTTGTTTATAGAACGTTTACGAGCAACAACGTAGGGGTAAGCCAACATAATAGCCCAACTTATAAATAGACTGTGTATTTCCCAGTTACCTCGCTCAGCAAAAGTAACCGGCAAGAGTCGATTAGCCCAAAAATAAATAGCTATCGCAATCAGTAAACCAACAAGTGTCCCTACATTTAAACGTTCTACCATAATCAAACTGTTACTAGCAAAACCTTTTTTATCTGCTCGCTCTCGTCGTTTACTTGCCCATAAAATCATCCCGGTAGCAATCATCGCTGCGCCCATTAAACCTGAAACAAAATATAGCCAACGTAAAAGAGGCCCTGAAAACGATCCCTCATGCAGCATTGTCATAGTTTCATAAAACTGTGTCGGCGCGCTGAGAACATCTCCACTATTAGCATGCTGTAGCTCGCCTGTTACAGCGTTATAAGTTAAGCTTGGTTTATTTTCTAGCCCATTATAACCATATTGAGCAACCTCAATATGGGCATTAATATCTCCTTTGTTTTCAATGCCTATATAGGCAACTTTATCTTTTCCCCAACGCAGCTCAATATCAGAAAAAATACGACTAAGCTTAATGTTTTCAGCTGGAATTCCCGCAGCATCTTTATGCTCGGCATCTTGGCTATAAATAACATCATAAAAACGGTCAATGTTTTTTTCACCAGTACCATAAGAGGCAGTTAATACACCTGGCATAGTTGTAAACATTAGAAACAGTAATCCACTGTAAGTAATCATAAGATGAAAAGGCAAAGGTAATACACTAAGCACATTATGCATATCACGCCACGAATGTTGTTTTTTTCCGGGTTTAAAAGTAAAAAAGTCTTTGAATATTTGCTTATGAATGACAATGCCAGATATTAAGCCAATCAACATAAACATGGCGCATAAACTGGTGATCCAATAAGCCAATACTGTTGGAATATAGTACAAAGCATAATGCATGTAATACAGGGCATCACCACCACCTGTTTTTCTAATGGTTACAGGCTCACCAGTATATAAATCAAGCGTTTCATCTTTCCACTCTTCCACCATTTTTCCATTATTATTGGTCATTTCCTTCCAGAAAACATTCAACTTATAGCTTCTACCTACTGGAAAGTCTACCCACCACTCTGATGAGTCCGGCGCGACTTTAGCCAAGCGTTTTTCAGCAATGATCAACATGTCATGTTGGTCAATATTGCTATTTATTAGAGGCGTTTCTGGTTTCATCCAGTGGGTTATTTCGTCATTAAAATAACCCGCGGAGCCAGTAATAAACATAAAATACAATACCACCGCCACAGTTAAACCAGCCCAAGTATGTAGCCATTTCATTGATTGGCGAAAGTTTCCATTAGCAGCGATACTCACATTACCCCCTTCGGCATTAAAAAGTAGATGATTAATGCGCAAACGACACTGGTAATTAATAAATTTTGCCAGACTTGTAGCAAAGACTTAACGCTATAAACCCAGATAACAACAGCACTATATACTGCAAAACTTACGACCATACCCGTCATTACACTATCGGCAGTTGATCCAGGAAGAATATAAGACAGCAAAACTGAGAGTAAATTGCTCAGTATATAGCCGCCAATAATAGCGGCGATCAAACGAGACAAAACAGTGACGCTTTCTTTATGTGCATAATTAATTATTTGTTTATTCATCATTTACTTATATTCTCCAAGACTCTACACCGATAAAATAAGTGCTGTTCATTTAATTATTAATTGTTTTAATAGGCGTAACTGAATTTCGCAAATAAGGTTCTATCGGTGCGGATAAATTGTTGGTTATCTTCTTCAAAGCCATTATCGGCATAACCTAAATAGAAGAGCGTTTGTGGGTTTATTTTATAAGAGTAGAGTAACTGCGTAGCTAAATACTCGTCTTTATCATTGATATACTCTGGGTTTTTATATAAAAAACGTTCTTGATTAAGCTGTGTATATTGCATAATAAAGCGTAATTGCTGTCGACTATTAAATTGCCATATAAATTTAGAATCTATTACTTTTGCATTATATAATTCTCCGCTATCAACCTCTAAATAAGAATAGTCGTACTCTGCTTCAAGTTGAAAATTTTGATTTATTTGCCAGTTAATTTGACTCGCTATTTTAAAGCGTGTCCCTAATTGTTCATTACTAAAATCAATTTGGTCACCATATTTAATAAAACTAGATAAAGTAATATTTGAGATTGGAGTCACTTCCAGCCAAAACGAAATCTGCTTTTCCTTGTAATACTTAGTTTGATATAAACTATTACGAGAGAGTGTTCCTAGCTCAATAACAGATTGCATTTCACCTTCTAGTGTCGCTGAAAACTCCCACTCTTCTTCCAATAATTTATTACCTAAATCCCAACTTTTATCCCAATCAACCGATATCGAAAATTGATTCATCGAAAGTTTTGATAACCAAGCCTGATCACTAACAAACCATTGTTTGTCGCTACCCAAACTGATGCTTTGATAATTAACCATTGAGGTAAAGCCCAAGTCAGCACGAAAGTCTGCGTCAACCCTTTCAATATCAGCAAATAGGCCTAAATCTTTACTGCGATAATCAAAATTAAGTCGGTAAGCTTGCCCTGACTGTGTCTTTTTTAGGGAAAAATCTTGCTGCAATTGTTCAGGGTTCTTACTCTCGCTGCTCGCGACTTGATAGTTAACGCTGCTTTTATGATTAAACCAATATGAGCCATCTACTGAAACTAAATGATTATAATAACCATCAGCTTCCCTGCTGGTGATTAATGCTCCTATATTATTGATCTTGCCTAAATCTACACGATACCTTGCTATTGTAGCCGTACTTTTCAGATCGGTTCTTGCTAGGCTTGAGCCTTGGTTACTGGGAATTAAGATGCTAGTTTTGTTGTCATTTACAGACATTAATCCATATAAGTGAGCATTACTTTTCCCGGTCACCTTTACTCCATAATCAGGTTCAGCAATATTTCGAGTATGGACTAAATCAAATAATGGCGTGGTAAAGTAGTTTGCACCCTCAACAAAAAAAGGCCGCTTTTCTTTATAGTAAAGTGCATCATTTGTATTTATGGCTAGCTGGGCATCATCTGCCTCTACTTGAGAGAAGTCTGGGTTAATAGTCGCATTTAACAGTAAATTCTGATTTATTCCCCAACGTAGGTCTACGCCAATATCTTTATTAACATCTCCTTCTTGCCAACGCTTTTTATCTTGAGACTTTCCAAACGGGTTATCTATATTTTTAACATCTGTTCGCGCTAAAGTTAGCGTAGGCGTCAGTTGTACATTCTCAGCTTTTTTGATGTTAGTAAAACCAACAATTGGCTCATATTGGCAAATGATGCATTTTCGGTTGTGGTCTTGCTGATAACTCGCGATCTCTACTAGGTTATCTCTAGGGTAGTTACGCTCAACGGCTATATTCCAAGTTAGCTCTTTTCCTGTATCGGGAAAACGAAGCGCATGAAACGGTATGCTCATTTCAATCACGTACCCTTGGTCATTTACTTTACCCGCACTAGACCAAATAGCGTTCCAAGAGTAGTCTTTAGCTTCTTCAATGTCATCGGTTTCCTTTTGTGCCATGTCAGCTTGAGCACCCAATGGATTAACAAAGAAACCAAACGCTGACCTTTTATCATTGTAAGTATCAATAATAATACCGACATTATCGTCTTTAAAAATTTTATCGTGTTCGCGTAAATTAGCTATGATCTTATTGGGATTTGGATCGAATGCTTGTATGGCAATATGTAAGCTAGTTTCATCTTGATATATATAAGCAGTCGTTTTTACTGGAGCCAATGCATTATAAATAGGCTCGTTTTGATACTTCAAATCAATAATAGTGGCTTGTTGCCATACCGTTTCATTTAATATTCCATCAAGTGTCGGCTTGATATCATCATAATGAAGCGTGTAATTTTTTTTAGTATATGGTGCTGAATTTTCTCTAATTATTTCTACAGAAAAGACAGAGTTTGACACGATAATAAAAATTATTGAGAGTAGTTTGAATAGTCTTATTTTCAAGTGATATCTCTATTTTTTATAGTCAAAAACAAGACTAATAAAAGGTATGGGTAAATGGTTAATGTTAGGTATATTTTTTGGGAAAAGTGCCTACTGAGCAATGGGTAAAAACCATGGCTCAGCAAGTTACTTAAGGCGTATTACATGCTCCAACGAATTGAAGCAGTAAAGCTTCTAGGCTCACCTGGGTCGGTATAACCCCATAACGATCTATTATATTCTTCGTCTAAAACGTTATTAACATTAATACCTATGACTATTTGCTCTGTCATCTCATACCTAATCATTAAATCAATCAGTGAATAGGCAGGTTGATCATGAGTATAAGGAATCTCTGTATCATTTAAGTAAATGGTATTTTCAGAATAGGATTCGCTTTGCCAGCGAATACTACCGCCGAGGGTTAATCCAGGTATGTATTGAGAGAAGTCATAATTAGTGGTTAACTTAAACAATTCATTAGGAAGCCCGGTATCTCTTGGATTACCTTCTTTGTCTTCGGCTGTGTTATGGGTAAATCCACCAGAAATATTCCAATTTGAGGTTATCGCCCCTGAAATTTCAATTTCATAGCCATCAGTTTTAACACCATCAATACTCTCATAAACCCACTGACCATTAGGCAGTTTAGGAAGATCTGTCCATTCAGCGACATTATCTTTCTGTGATTGATAGATCGCGGCTGATATATTTAATTCATCATCAAAAAAAGCTAACTTCAGACCAGCTTCAGTGTTTGTTCCCTCTGTTGGGTCAAGTAACTTAGCGTCTGCTCCGTAATTGGTAACAGGTAAAAAAATTCCTGTATGGCTAGTATAAACTGAAGCGAAATCATTGATGTCATAAACTATGCCTACGTATGGCGTAACAATATTTTCATCGCTATGTGTTACCGTTTCTTCAACGCCTAAAATATCTACTGATTCAAAATCCCAGCTGCTGACACGACCACCCAACATTAACTTGGTTGCATCTCCTAAACTGAATCTCGCCGTTCCATAAAAGCCAGTCTGTTCTTGGCTATCCTTATATACAGTTTTATATGAATCAGCATCAAAAATTGGTGCCGACACTAGGTAGTCATTTATATTTACTGCTGGCGTTTCTTCATAGGTACTGGCAATTAAAAATTCATTGCTGCCGTAGTTAAAACCAATAACTAACTCATGAGATGCACCGAACAATGAAAACTCGCCCGTAGTAAATATATTAAAACTTTCAGTTTCTGATTCACGATCAGAATGTCCTGCTTCACCAGGGCCCCAGGCGCCGACAAAATTACCTGTATCTTTTTCAATATAATCGCCCAACGATGCATTGAGTACATCAATAGTTCCGTCAGCATAGCGATACGATGCTTTTATCAACCAGTCGTTATCAAAGTAATGCTCAATTTCTGGCATAACACTTGTTTCTTCAATATTCCTGTATGCCCATTCTTGGCCTGTAGAAAATGAAATATCTAAATCGATTGGTGAACCATCGGTATAAAACGCCGGATTAGAATTATAATTATAAACACCTCGGCTTTTCGAATTGATATGGTCTATAGCTAAACTTACTTTGGTTGAACCTGAAATATCGGACTCAATAACTCCGTATAACACACTTTTTTCTTTGTTATACCTGTCGAGAAAATAGTCATTTTGCTGAAAAGCGGTTACAAAACGTCCACGCGTATCACCACTATCACTTATCGAGCCTGACACGTCTAATTCACCACGGTAATTATCCCAACTACCCACACTGGTTAACATAGACAAGTTAAATTTTTCTGTGGGACGTTTACGAACCATATTCACGGTTGCTGAAGGCTCTCCAAGGCCACTTAAAATGCCTGCAGCTCCTTTTAAAACCTCCACTCGTTGTGCAATTACAGGGTCAATTCCCTGACTAAGTGATCCCGAATACGCTGAATTAGCAGTGGTCGTGATCATACCGTCAACCTGCACACTAGCATCTAAGACAAAACCGCGGACATAAATTAAATGATCTTCTGAGGCATCACCTACCATAGCTACCCCAGGGGTATGCTTTAGCACTGAGGCCATATCTACGAGAGCCTTATCTTGAATCATTTGCTCGGTAAGTATACTTACCGATTGAGGTGTTTCCCGTAGCGACATTACTAAGCCAGTAGCATTATTAAGCTCAGTGGTCGTATATCGTCCATGAACTTCAATAGTTTCCATGCTTTGAGTAGCAGAGTTTGTTTCTGCTATCGAGTTTGATGCTCTCACTAACGTTAAGGCGTTATTACCTGAGCGCTTTACCAACAAACCAGTACTTTTAATCAGTGTTGTTAACGCTAATTCAGCAGTAAATTGTCCTGTTAAAACATTTACTTTCTCAGCCGTAATTAATTCACTTTTAACTAAAATTTGTACGCCGGTTTGCAGAGATAATTCAGTAATGGCATTAGCTAAACTGCCTGAAGGTAGATTAATCGTAAATGTTTTGGTTAATGCTTGGCTTAATACTATTTCAGTATCAGCGGCATGTGCTGGTTTTAACGGTAAAGTTGTAGTTGATACCAATAATGCAGTTGCAACGCTAAACATTGTCTTGCTCATTATTGTTCTTAATTTTTTTCTTGAATTGAGATGGGTTAATTTTCTTATTAGAACTACTTTTTCCATTAGATATTATTGCCTTAAAGCTTAAATGTTAATGATACTTATTATCGTTACCATTTAAGACAATTGTCGCAATAAAAAACCCGACGAGAAAATTAAATTATATGAATCTGCTAACTGACCATGCTTTATACCAAATCAAATAAGTTTATTCATAACTTAAAGCTTAATTGAATTGGTATAAAGTAAGGTTTTAAATAGATGTGAAAATCGCTAACGTTTACGTATGTTGTTCTTTTACATAAAGCTTAAGCGTGAATAATTATCAGAAATTCCAGTTAACCGTAGCAGTTACATTACGTGGTTTGCCATAATTAACTGAATAACTAAAACCGCTATAATATTTTTTATCAAAAACATTATTCGCATTGACTTGTATGACTATTTCATCTGAAAAATAATATTTAGTCATCAGATCCACTATGACTAAGCTATCTTGTTGATAATACGTATCATAGTTAAAGCCACCGTCTTCTATATATGATTTACCTTGCCAACGAATATTTCCGCCGACAGTAAAATCATTTAGTTGGTAGCTACTAAATAATTTAAAGCTCTCTTGGGGGATCTCTGTTAATAATGTGTTGTTGTCTGCATTTTTAGCTTTGAAGCGACTAAAGCCACCAACTATTTGCCAGCCTGGTAATATTTCACCCGCTACTTCAAACTCAAAACCTTCAGAAGTTGTACCTTGTTCTGCTCGGTAAACATTTTTACCATTTGGCCCTAAGTTAGAAACATACACAGCAAAATTGTCCTGTTCTATGCGGTAAACGCTTAATGTGGTGTCTAATAATCCGTCAAACATACTTGCTTTCAAACCTATTTCAGCATTATTCCCTTCTACCGGATCTAGTTTTTTACCATTAATATCGTCTTTATTTTGCGGCTCAAAAATTTGTGTGTAGCTTGCGTAACCTGAGATATATTCATTAATATTTGCTATCACCCCCAAATAAGGGGTAATAACTCCCTTTTCCTCGTTAGCATCTTCATAAGTTTTCACATTGGCACTTTTGCTCCATGCAACTTGTTTCCAGTTGGTTATTCTACTTCCTAATACTAAGGAAATATTCTCAATTGGTTTTAAACGTAAAGCACCATAAGCACTACTTTGCTCAATACTGCTTCCGTATGAGCCGCCAGTAGGAGAAAAGTCAGGCTTAGTTACACCAGCACTTCCATCAGCCATAAACTCAAAAACATTGTTAATTGGCTGTACATAGTTACCGTCACACCACCAACCGCAGTAATCTAACGCATCATCTTCAGAGTCGCTGTATGCTAAGCCAAAGACAACTTGCTGCTCATATCCCAACCAGTCAAATGCACCTGAAATATTAGTGGCAATAAAATCTTGCTTAAGCTCTGCTGACCAACGAGCTGAATATAAAACATCGCCAGTGCCATCAACGTTTATTGTTCCGTCACCCGCCATATACCCCATGGTGTCGTGGTATTCGGGCTCAGCATGCTCTGCATTCACTTGAATTAACCAATCAGCGTTAAGTTTATGTTGTAATGAGAGAAATATATTAGTGTTGGTATTTGTTAACTCTCCCCACTCGGCTGAAGTATTACTTGAGCGATCGAAGTTTGTTGCTGAGTTATCAGAATAGTATAAAGGTAGGCCACCACGAGGGGCTGCTTCATTTTTGAGGTTTTGGTATTCAACTCCCACTGAGAGCAAAGTATCCTCAGATATATCGGCTTCAATGACGCCAAAAATAGCTTCTTTAGAAAGCTTAATTCGATCTACGTGAGTATCATCTGATTGTGATGATGCCGCCAATCGCGCTCGAATTTTACCACTGTCCACTAAAGTGCCGCTAATGTCACCTTCAAATCGAGTATGATCCCATGAGCCTAATTGAGCGGATAATGAGACGTTAAATGCTTCAGTTGCAGATTTTCGTATAAGATTAATACTCGCAGATGGGTTACCTACACCATTCATTAAACCTGTTGCGCCACGAACGATTTCAATACGATCATAAGAGGTCATATCACTGGTATTTAATTGAAAACCATAAATACCTGCGGGCCTAGAGACACCATTTATTTGGTAATTAGTTACCTCAAATCCACGAGAATAAAAATATTGCCCATCACTGCCTAGCGTTGAACCGTCATAAGTTATACCTACCGCTTGTTCAAGTACTTCACTAATTTCATGTAGATTTTGATCATCCATTCGAATCTTTGTCATTACGGTAATCGCTTGGGGTGTATCACGTAACGACATGTTTAACCCCGTAGCACTGTTTGCTTCAGTGCGAGTATAAGAGCCATGAACCTTAATTGTTTCTACGTCCTCATTTTTAACAGGTTCTTTAAATCTCAACGGGTCTGATGCTAGCACTAAGGTTAACGCATTCTTGCCCGAACGCTGTACCAATAACCCAGTATTTTTAACTAATTCTGTTAACGCCGTTACAACACTATAATGACCACTCAATGCTGGAACTTTTTTACCTTTCACTAATTCGCTAACGACTAATATTTGCACTTCCGTTTGAAGAGATAATTCAGTAATGGCATCAGCTAAACTTCCAACAGGTAATTTAATGCTGAATACTTGGCTTAATGTGATTTCTGTATCAACGGAGTATGCCTGTGTTAGTGGTATATAGCTTGTTGATAATAACAATGCAGTTGCAACGCTAAACGCTACCTTACTCATGCTTGTTATTAATTTTTTTCTTGAATTTAGCTTGGTTGGTTTTAATTCTAGTACTACTTTTTCCATTAGATTTTATTGCCTTAAACTTTAAATGTTAATGATACTTATTATCGTTAACATTTAAGACAATTGTTGGGAGCTAAAACCCGACAAATTATTTTATATTTTAGAATTATTTGGTCAGAGAAAATATTGGTTGTTAGATGTGTACAGCAAAACAAAGCTTTATCTTCATTTTGCTACAAGTTATGTGAAATATTTTGTAAATTCGGCCTTGGTAGCCCTAGTACTAATTCACCTTTGGTATTACTAACTACAGTAAGATGTAAACTAGCAATTAAAGCACTTAACTCCTGATCCAAACGCTTAATAAAAAAGGTGCCTGTTATTTTTTCTTTATACCGGTAACCAAGGTTACCACTGATGCTATAGGCGGTATAACGGTCTATCTCTGCTAATACTTTTTGTAATGGTGTGTCTTTAAAAATAAGCACACCACGGTGCCAAGAGCCAATATTATTAGACTCTATTTCTTTTATTTCCCCAATCTTTTTACTTGTTGAGATCACTGACTCGTTAGCCGTTAATACAACGCTCTCTCGCGCCGTTAAATCATTGATTGCATTCAACTTCTTCAACGTATTTATTTTCTGATATTCAGGAGATATTGCAACTTCAACTACTCCTTCAGTGACCGTAATTAAAGAGGTACTCTCGTTTTCACGGCGAACGATAAATGCAGTACCTAATGCTGAAGCAGTACGGTTTCCTGTTCTTACAATAAAAGGTCTGTTGGGGTTTTTAGTCACTTTAAAATAAGCTTCACCTTTAAGTAATTCTATTTGTCTAATCGAATTGCTAAAACTAATCTTAATGGCTGAATTAAAATTAAGATGAACAATAGAGTTATCCGGTAGTAAAACTCGGTGTTTTGCTTGCCTATAATTTTCGTATTCTTTTTCGATTAAATGATCAATTTTTTTTTGTGGTACGTGAACTACATTCACTTGAGGGTTAATACTAAGTACATTTGGTAATGTTAAAGCTAAAACTAAACTTGCAGCAATGCTGGTCGGTATTAAATATTTAGACCAAGACTTGGTTTTCTTATTCTCAATACGTTTTACCGGAGTTTCAACTAACTCGGTTGGCTTGATATCCCCCATTAATTGCCACATTTCTTCAGCATCTTGCCATGCTTGTTGATGTTTTACTGATTTATTTTTCCATTGTAATATATATAATTCAGCTTTTTTTGTTTTGATAGCATTATGACTACAAGTGTTAAATTGCGTCAGTAAATCTATCGCTTCAAGTTTTAATGCTTTAACTGCATATGCATTTAATGAAGCAACTTTCTTTGAAGAAGGATTATGTTCAACACTTTTCATCGCTAATTTTCTCTGTTCATATCTATAACGCTAGCATAGCAATGCCGTACCGCTTTAGAGAGATTTTTTTCTACCGTTGTTATGTGAATACCTAGTTTTATAGCTACTTCTTTTTGTTTCATACCGTTTACTCTGGTTAAAATGAAAATTTGTTGAGTAAGCGGAGACAACTCCGCTAGGGCATTATTTAGGGTGTGTAGCTTTTGAGTGTCACTGATCACTCGTTCTGGGGTAATAGTATTATTTATTTCAATCGTCTCAGTACTCACTTGCCATAAAGCTTTACGACGTTGTTCTGCTACGTGATGATTTATCGCTATGTTTTTTGCCGTTTTATACAAATAAGCTCTGATGTTATCAATATTACTTTTCTGTGGTGATTTTTCATTTTTCATTAAACTTAAATACACCTCCTGCGTTAAATCTTCAGCAGTATGCTCGCAGTTGGTTCTTCTATTTAAAAAGGTTTTAATTTCTTTTTGATAGTTGGTAAAAAGCGCGCTGATGGCGAGGGACTTCATTATTTGAACTTAATAAAAATATTATTATTTGTAGCTACACTACACCAAATGCGAATGATTATCAATACGAAGGTAGGTTTACTTAACTGTCGTACCTGACCAGGCTCAATTAGATATGAAGCTTTATTGAACTTCAATGGTGTTGATATCGCACAAATAGACTTTGCCATCAACTTCTGGGACATCCATATAAGAACGCCCGACAATACCAAGAGCACTCACTTCATCAACAAGAATTAAATATTCTTGACCAATGCGTGCTTGTAATTTATCGCTGCTAATTTTCGCTTGTACTTCCATAAAACGTTGTAAGCGCTCTTCCATAACTTCATCAGAAACATGGTCAGGTAAGACATTAGCAGTAGCACCTTCAACTGGTGAGTATTTAAAGCAGCCGACACGATCTAACTGTGCCTCTTCTAAGAATTCTAACAACTCTTCAAATTCTTCTTCTATTTCACCGGGGAAACCAACGATAAAGGTTGAACGAATAACAAGTTCAGGACAAATTTCTCGCCATTTAGCAATACGTTCTAAAACACGGTCTGAGCTACCAGGACGTTTCATTAATTTTAAGATGCGTTTGTTTGCATGCTGAAAAGGAATATCTAAATACGGTAATATTTTGCCTTCCGCCATTAATGGAATTATTTTATCTACATGCGGATATGGGTAAACATAATGAAGGCGAATCCAAACCCCTGCTTTGCTAGTTCTTCACATAACTGCTGCATGTGAATTTTAACAGGCATACCATCCCAGAAGTCTGTTTTATGCTTAACATCAACACCATATGCTGAAGTGTATTGTGAGATAACCAGTAATTCTTTAACGCCAGCATCAACCAAACGTTTCGCTTCGCCTAATACATCACCTACAGGACGCGAGTCTAAATCGCCACGCATTGACGGAATAATACAGAAGGTACAACGGTGATTACACCCTTCTGATATTTTTAAATACCCATAATGTTTAGGGGGGTAACTTAACACCTTGTGGCGGTACTAAATCAATAAAAGGATTATGCACTAGCTTTGGAACATGCTTGTGTACTTGAGTTAATACTTCATCGTAAGCATGAGGGCCTGTTACACCAAGAACATACGGGTGAAGTTCGCTTATTTCGTCTGCCTTAACACCCAAACAACCGGTAACTAATACCTTTCCATTTGTCGCGAATGCTTCGCCGATGGTATCTAAAGATTCTTATACGGCCGAATCGATAAAACCAAAGGTATTTACAATCACGAGTTTCGCATCATCATAGCTATTAGTAACATCATAACCTTCAGCACGAAATTGAGTAAGAATACGCTCTGAATCAACTAAATTCTTTGGGCATCCGAACCTATTTACACCAAGCCCAAACCCCTTTTTAAAAACACTTGTTTTTATTAACGCCATGTTAACTTTTGCTATTCACAAGAGAGAAGTTGAAAATATATTTTTATAGTAATGATTTTTCAGTGTTAATTTACCATTTAACGAAAAATTTTAAAGCTTAATTCTTAACTCAACATTTTAGATTAATGCGTTGATTTAACGTGATGATTTAAGAGATTCCAGCATTTTTTTAGCGTTTTGAGCATTGTAATATGTTGGATCTACGTCGAGTGCTTTTTGATAAAACTCAATAGCTTGGTTGATATGACCCATGGCTAGGTGTATTTCTGCCAAGCTATCATAGGTATTGGCTATTTTAGGATGCAAAAAAGTATTCAGTTTAAAGACCTCTAGTGCTTGTTGGCTTTTGTTTTGCTCAAGTAGCTTATACCCCCAATTATTGACATCATTTGGTTTGAAAACTAAGCCCTTGTTTTGTTGTAATCTTGTCACGACTTCGATTACTTGGTCATAACCTTTAGTTTTTAGCTCTATGAATGCAGTTTTTATCGCCGCAGGTAAACCAAATCCATTTTCCGCTTTCATGTCTGGTAGGTAAAATCCGGCAATTTCATCAATAAAACTTTTAGGGTTGGTGCCAATGAGATTACTGACTACAACAATGGTTAAATTATCTTTAGGATAAATAAGCAAGGCAGAACTATTTCCACCTGCAACATACATCGCAGGATGAACGGGGCGGTCAATTACATACCAACCTAAAGCAGAGCCATGTTGAGGGCCACGCATGGCCTTATTACCATTATTCAGTACAGCGACTGACCATAAACTATCTAGGCTAGAAGCGTGCTTAAATAAGTCACCTCTTTGCAGTGCAATGGTGTAACGGGCAAGTTCGTTTGCGTTAGAATTCATGCTTGCGGCAGGCGCCAAAAATGGTGGTATTGACGGGCTAAGATTGCGAACTTTCCCACTGGAGTCGTACGTGTAAAAACCACTTAAGTTAGGCACTACATAACCTTGATAGCCAAAACCTGCTGCTGAGGTTTTCTGCATAGCCACTTTTTGTAATTGATACTGGTCAATAAATTCAGCAAAGGGCTGACCACTCACCTTATCAATAATTTTCCCTAGCAGGGCATAATTAGTTTGATTGTATTTAACCTGAGTATTAGGTTTAGCCTCAAGCGCTAGTTGTTGCACTAACTCCCATGATTGCTGCCCGCCTCTGGGATCGATCAACTTAAGTTCATCCATGACAATATCCGGTAATCCTGAGGTATGATTTAGTAATTGCCTAACGGTAATTGCTTGCCAGGAGAGTGGTAAATCGGTCAAATAAGTCGAGATTGATGCATCCAGAACAAGTTTATCTTGTTCAACTAACTGCATTATTGCAACGCCAGTAAATCCTTTAGTCATCGAAGCTATGCTAAAGACAGTATCTTGGTTTATAGCAACCCCATGTTGTACATTGGCAAGACCATAACTGCTCGATTTAATAATTTTATTATCTCGAATAATGGCAATTTGCAAACCCGGAATTTTTTTCTTCGCCATTTTAGCTAGTAAAAAATCGTCTATCTCATCGGCCTGTATCAAGCTGCTCGCTAACCCTAAAAATAGACTTAATAAAATCAAACTGGCATTTATTAATTTTTCACCACTATTACGAATAAACTTGACCATTCTTTCACCTCTACTTGTTTAATATTGAAGCCCAACAATTAATGTTCGCCTGTTTTACCTGGCGACACTCGTTATGGCTATATTGCTTTGCCTTTTCGTTAAATCGAAAATGCATTTGAACTAGAAGTCTATATTGGTGTAATTGGGGAGTGAGTTCGACCGACTAAAAAAGTCGGACTACAGGTATTTAGAGGGCTAGAGAGAAAAACAGAATATAATTATTCATTGCGTTAATTTATAAGTGCATTTTTCGATAGTGGGAAGGTGTTACCTTTAGATGTTTTTTAAAGGCAGTATAGAATGATGATTTAGAGTTAAAACCAACTTCATACAATATTTCTAAAATTGTTTTATGTTGCTGATCTTTATCAATCAACATTTCGGCGGCTAAATTTATTCGGTATGAATTAACAAAATCAAAAAAATGCTGACCTATATTTCTGTTGATAGTGAATGAAACTTCACTGCTGGGCTGGTTAATTTGTTCCGCTAATGACTCTATATTCAAATAAGGATCTAAAAAGGGTTTACCTTGCTGCATATAGTCTTTGAGCTGTGTCATCGCTGCTTTGTTTTCTTCTGTTTCGATGGCACCAATTTTAGAATCAGACAATGATTCTTTAGTTGTATTTTGCTTGGAGATCACCTCAATAGTCGAACTTATGCCAACGAAAAGTTGCGGTTTATGCAATGCCTGCCAAAGTATCCAGCAAATACTTAACGTGAAAGAGATCAACACCATTAACAACAATGGCGCTTCATATTGATAATACGAAGAAAATCGAATAAACATTCGTCCTAAGCCTATGACATAGGTCAAGCTAAACAAAAAAATCAATTGGCTCAACCAGCTAGTATTTAATTTTTCGGCATCAGAATAATTTTCAGCAAGAATTTTTCGGTACTTGTTTAAATGCCTTAGAATGACTAAAAGATACAAACCAATTTGGATAAAAACCATATAGTGAATGAAGATCAGTTCAGGTACTTCCCGTAGATTGTCATACCAAAGCTGTTTACCTGCATTATCAACATTAAAGAAATTGGGCAACATCACTAGACAAGCGATCACATAGGGGACTGCGTGCGCTAAATGTTTAGCTTTTAATCTAAAATCATTGTAAATAACAGCTCGGACATACCCATATAGCATAGGCGCTATGAACAGGGAAATATTTGATCTGAGCATATCTAAATTGAGATGAGTTTGGTAAAAGTCGTAAAATATGAAGTTACTTATCTCAAAGGCTCCAACCAATAAATAACCAGCGAGCAGCTTGTGACTTAATCGATTGCCTGTGCCAAGGCTAAAGAGAAAAGTAGCCATTAATATATGAGCAAAGAATATAACCAGTACTATTTTTTCTAACACAAACTGCTTTCCTGTTTTGAAATGTAATCATTTATCTGGTAATAAAGCCGAATAAAATAGCAATCATCAGATTTTCTATCTGGCTCTTTTTAGTTTTATACTGAGCAATCATTGCGGCGGCAGAGTCTGATAGGTTTAACAATCGGAGGATATTTTCCATTTTTAACCTAGCCTTTTATTAACGCATAAGATTAAAGTAATGAAAACAACGACTCAGACTCAAGAATATTATACAGTTTGCTAGACCGATTTAAAACGAAATAAGATCTTACCTTTCATGATTTCAACACCCTCAACCATCAAGAGATAGTTCAACCTATGACTGAAGATCGTAACTTGACGTTGTTTATAACGACAGAATGCTAAAACTTGTATTTACATATTGGACGAAATGTTTAATTCCGCCGCTAGTATTGTACATGGAAGAGACTATTTCTATTGTTCAATTACAGTAGTTTCGAAATGTTAAAATGATAACAATAATTAAAAATAATAATGAACAAAAGTGAATTGATAGAAAAATCGCTGAATGAGCAAACACTAATAAAGCTTCTGCTGCTCGTGTGTTAGAGAGTCTAATGGGCTCTATAACAGAAGAACTAGCGGGTGGTGGTGAAGTCGCATTAGTGGGTTTTGGTACTTATAATGTAAATCACCGTACTGAACGTACTGTTCGCAATCCTCAAACATGTGAAGAGATCCAAATTGCAGCGGCTAAAGTACCAGCTTTTAAAACTGGTAAAGCATTGAAAGACGCGGTTAACGTTTAGTAATTTCAGCTATCAAAAAGTACCCCTTCAAAAAGGGGAGACATTTTGAGAACGATATTATTTTAAAGGTGAGTATTTTAATTATCCTTCTGCTCACCTTTTCCACAAATTAATAATGAATTTATAAAGTTAAACTAAATAGTTAGGCTTCTTCATCTTCTACTCGCACACCCCAAACATCATGTTCATCGGCATGAATAATTTGCACCCACATTAGGTCACCAGGTTTTGCATCAAAATCATCTGACAAATACACTTTGCCATCAACTTCAGGAGCATCCATGTAAGAACGCCCGACAATACCAAGGGCACTCACTTCATCAACAAGAATTAAATATTCTTGACCAATGCGTGCTTGTAATTTATCGCTGCTAATTTTCGCTTGTACTTCCATAAAACGTTGTAAGCGATCTTCCATAACTTCATCAGAAACATGGTCAGGTAAGACATTAGCAGTAGCACCTTCAACTGGTGAGTATTTAAAGCAGCCGACACGGTCTAATTGTGCTTCTTCTAAAAAGTTTAATAACTCTTCAAACTCTTCTTCTGTTTCACCGGGGAAACCAACAATAAATGTTGAACGAATAACAAGTTCAGGACAAATTTCACGCCATTTAGCAATACGTTCTAATACTCGGTCTGAGCTACCTGGACGTTTCATTAATTTTAAGATGCGTTTGTTTGCATGCTGAAATGGAATATCTAAATACGGTAGTATTTTACCTTCCGCCATTAATGGAATTATTTTATCTACATGCGGATATGGGTAAACATAATGAAGGCGTATCCAAACGCCCTGCTTCGCTAATTCTTCACACAACTGCTGCATGTGAGTTTTAACCGGCATACCATCCCAGAAGTCTGTTTTATGCTTAACATCAACACCGTAAGCAGAAGTATCTTGAGAGATAACCAATAATTCTTTAACGCCAGCATCAACTAAACGTTTGGCTTCCCCTAATACATCGCCAACCGGACGCGAGTCTAAATCACCACGCATTGACGGAATAATGCAGAAGGTACAACGGTGATTACAGCCTTCCGATATTTTTAAATAAGCATAATGCTTAGGTGTTAATTTAACGCCTTGTGCAGGAACCAAATCAATAAACGGATTATGAACAGGTTTTGCTACATGTTTATGTACTTGCGTTAAAACTTCATCATAAGCATGCGGACCTGTAACACCTAAAACATTTGGGTGTAGTTCGATAATTTCATCTTTTTTAACACCTAAACAACCGGTAACCAACACTTTACCATTTGCAGCAAGTGCTTCACCAATAGTATCAAGTGATTCTTGTACTGCTGAATCGATAAAACCACAAGTATTTACAATAACTAACTCAGCATCATCGTAGCTATTGGTTACGTCATAACCTTCAGTACGTAACTGAGTAAGTATGCGCTCACTGTCTACTAAATTTTTTGGGCAGCCGAGACTTACGAAGCCTACCTTTGCAGCGCGACTTGAGTCTTTATTTGCCTCAACAACTGCTTGATGTTGCTCTTCAATCATTTTAGCTGGAATGTCTAACGTGGTTGTTTGGCTTTGATTTGAATTACTTGTGCTTGGGTCGAATTGTTCTACGGTCATAAGGCTCTCAACTTATTAAATATAGTATTACCGGTGCTTTTTCTAATATTTAATCAAGAGAAGAGCAAGGTCATAAATGGTGGTTTAACTGCCTTTATTACAAACTCAGGGTATTTGCTAAGGCTTTAATGAATTGGGCAGGATTATACAGGAAAGATGTTTAGATTGTTAATGGGGATTGATGATAATTAAAATTCTAATCAATACCACAAACAACAATGACAACTAAAGAAGATATTATATAGGATACTTAACCCTATATTGATGTTTTAGTGATGAAAACCACGGCTAATACATTTGTATGTACCTAATAATTTACAGTTAAAAGTTTTGTTATGGTCGAATGAAACCAGAAAGGTTAATAGCTTAAATTTCTCTTCAACAAAAGTGTCCTTATCCATAGGTAAATTCAAATATTTTTGTTACCAGTAGTCCTAACGTTTCAACTTAATAATATAGGAATAACATCTCATCATCTGCTATCAGTTAAAATAATTCCTGTTTGGTACGTAAACTGCAGAGTCAAACTACTAATGGTTCATGGGATTTATTTAACCTCATGTACCTGTAAATACATGGCAACGTATTGCTTACAAATCAATTTGGTATTTGTTCGCAAATTGCGAATTGTTTTGTAATTTGCGAATTTTTTTGAAAAATGCAATTTAATGAGGTTTTGATGACTGAACTTAATAAAGTTGGGCAATTTGCCACTGCAATGCTCAATGCAGCAACACTTGATGATTTATTATGGTCAATAGCTGAAAATATTGGTGAAACACTTGGTTTCGAAGACTGTGTTATTTACTTAAATGAGAATGAATTCCTCATTCAGAAAGCTGCTTTTGGCATAAAAAACCCACAAGATCGAGCGTTACTAAATTCGATATTCATTAAGATGGGGCATGGTATTGTAGGCGCAGTTGCTCAATCTAAAGAGGCAGAGATTATTCCTAATACGGCATTAGATGTACGGTATATAAATGACGAGTTTTCTGGAAAATCTGAAATTACAGTTCCTATTATTTTTGAGAATAAAACCATAGGTATTATAGACAGTGAGTCTGCCAACCATAATAATTTTGATAGTAATGATTTAGAGCTTTTACAAATTATTGCCAATATTGCTGCTCCGCGTATAGTATCGGCACTATATAGTTCAACCCTTCAAAGTACAAAACTGCAGTTAGAAAAAACAAATGTCAAATTAGAAAAATCTTTATATGAGCTTAAGAAAAATCAAGAAACACTCATACATTCGGAAAAAATGGCTTCAATTGGATTATTAGCTGCTGGTGTAGCACACGAAATAAATAATCCGTTAAGTTTTTCAATAAGTAATTTATCTATTTTTAATGATTATTACGATAATATAAAAAGAATGCATCAAAGCCTACTATCGCATAAAGAACTCCCTTTAGATCTAAAAAATCAACTTTTGTCTGCTGATTATTCACATACGATTGAGGATATAGAAAACATAGTGGAGGAAACAAAAGGCGGCCTATTACGGATTAAAAACATTGTCTCTGATTTAAGTGGGTACATAAGAAAAGAAGATAGAAATTTTAGTTCTTTTGACATAAACGATGGAGTTAAAACGGCTTTAAATGTGCTTAAAGGAGAGATTGACAATGATTGTCATTTAGAACTAAGTCTTGAAAGTATCCCAAGTATTTATGGAAATAAAAGCAAAATACATCAAGTTTTAGTCAACATTATTTTAAATGCTTTACAAGCCACACAAAGGAATGGACTAATAAAGGTAAAAACATACCGCAACGATAATCATGCATTTATAGATATTACAGATAACGGTTCGGGCATCGATAAAAAAGATCTTCAAAACATTTTTACGCCTTTCTTCACTACTAAACCTGTTAATAAAGGAACCGGGCTAGGTTTATTTATTTGTCACCGAATAATTACCGAGGAGCACGCCGGTAGAATTCAAGTTTCATCAAACAATAATGAAACCACATTCTGCATTAAATTGCCTTTTTCTAGCGTTAGTTATGAACCGAAAGCACTTGAATTACATCATTGAAATACCCGGTATAAAAATGATTTAGGGAACCAATGGGGCTAGAACTCTTGAAATACAATTTGCTTAGCTTATTTATCAAAAACTGCTTAACTGATAGCTGTATTTGAGGGAGAATAAACAAGAGGCAACAGTGTATGCCTGTCTCTTATCTATCCCCTTCACCTTCAAAAAAACTCTACCCTTGCTAAGTTATCATTTGAGTCACGATCGATTAGCTTGTTATAAGGGTCGATACCTGCAAATTCTGGCTGTTTATCGACAATAAACTCTAGTGTCGTCTTTCCTGAATTTAAACGATGTTTTTCCAAAATAATAACATCACTTTCTCCGTAACCACGTGCGGATGGATTTTTAACAAATAAGCCAATATCGACAGAAAAATTAAAAGGGACTTCTGTTTTGTTGCCGATAGCATCTTCATAATACTTAGTAACGTCAACATCCAAGATTACTTTAAAGCGTCCATCGGCCAATGTGCTCACTTCACTTTTACTGACTTTCATATCAAAAAAGGTAATTTTTTCAAATAAGTCTTCAATTAATGCATGGTGTTCTACACTAGCAACTTCTTTTAAGTAGCCGATAAAGTCAGTAGACAAAGCATAAGGTGTCGATTTAAAAGCATGATTTTTTACTAATCGTTTTAATGCTAGGTTAACCGTTTGTTCACCAACATAATCTCGTAATGCATACATTACCAACGCACCTTTTCGATAATGAATATAAGGCTGATCTTCCACTTTATATAAAGGTAACTCACCTTCAGAGTCTTTACTTCGACCACGAAGATATTTGTCTAACTCATACTTTAAAAACTTACGTAGTTGGTGCTTGCCATATTTTTGTTCCATTACAAGTAACGCGCTGTATTGCGCTAATGTTTCAACCAACATAGTGCCACCCTGTGCATTAGCCGCCATAACCTGATGCGCCCACCACTGATGTGCCACTTCGTGTGCCGTTACATAATAAGGTAAATCTATTTTTTGCGTGTCAGTATTATCAACGACAAAACCAATGCTTTCAGAAAACGAAATGGTATTTGGATAAGCCGTAGCAGATGTTTTATAACTTGGAAATTCCAAAATACGTAGTTGACGATATTGATAGGCGCCAAATGCTTCACTGAAATAGGCTAAGCTGTCTTTAGTGCTAGTGATCATTCGTTCGACGTTATAGTCGTGAGCTTTATGATAATACACTTCAATATCGACACCATTCCACGAATCACGCTTAACTTTATAATCCGCTGATAAGTAAGCATAATAATTCATAATCGGCTTATCCATTTTATAGTGAAAGTAGCTACGTTCTCCTTGATGCCATTCTTTCACTAGATATCCTGGTGCTATAGCTTGTTGACCTTTAATGGTTGAAACTGTCGTTTCAAAGTTAATAAAGTCACTATCTTGCCTAACATAATTATTACTGTGGCTATAGGTATCCATTAACTTAGGCAAACGGGGCAATGGTGCTAATCCATAATCACGGCGTGTATGTTTATCGCTAATCATCAAGCCTGAATAGAAACCAACACGTGGCGTGATTTTACTATTACTTATATTACTGCCATTACGAACTAGAGTAATATCTTGCCGACTATTTTTAAAGCCTTGCTGCTGGATCAAGGTTTCAAAATTTATCGTAAGTTTAGCACCAGGTAACATAGGTTTATTAAGATCAAAAATATAATAGCCTAATCGTTCATCTACAGATTGCTGAATGGCCCCTTCTAATGCTACCTCAACAACTTTCGTTTTCAATGGAAATATTAAGTGAATGCTATTAATTTCTTGCTGTGTTTTATTTTGTAAAACTTGTCTAGAGCGGGCTTCAACACGTCTTAGGTAGGGGTAAATATCAACATCAATTTTAACATCAATAATACGAGGCATGGGTAAGTGTTCGAATTGTCGATATTTGTTTTCGTAACCTACTCTTAATTGTTCAATATCAGTCCTAGTTTTGTAAACATTTAATATATTAGTATTGTAAAAAATATAGCCGGCAGAACTGACGAATATAACCATTAATGTCAAACTTCCAGCCGCGAGTCCTTTGCTTTTAAAAGTTGATAATTGACGAAAGCGAAATTTAAACGATTGTAATATCCCTCTTGGCCAAAGCATGTAAGTTACTATCAACAATAAACCAGCTATTGACCCCCAATAAAGTCGTAACCACACACCACCAAGAGCTAAACGACTATCACTGTTCATATCAGAAAGAGGCGCATACAAATCGGGTAAACCGTAACTTAGCAGAACATGTTCAACACCTAAAATGTCTCGTGACATCGTTAATATAAGCATAAATACCACGAAGAGCAGCATGCCTAACATGCGATTAGTTGCTAATACCTGAAATAAACAGCTCAATACAGCTAAGTAAACGTAAGCAATGGTATAGTAAATTAACCCTCTGCCTAAATAATTACCAAATTGAAAGTCGTCATAACCACTTAGTATCTGTATTGATATCGCGATAAAAATGCCAAGTAAGACAATGGCGTGCATTACCAAAGCAAGTGCTGCAATTTTACTTACCGCAAAAACCCAGTTTGGAGTTGGCATAGCATCAATTATTTCACTGAATTTACAGCTTCTTTCACGCCAAATTATTTCGGCACTGTAAAATGCCAGCACGACCAATAAAACACCTGTTAAAGAATTTATAATTGTATTGAGCAAGATACGAGTTAGCGGATACGTATTAACATCATATAAGGTCTCTCTCCCTGTTAAGGCTAAGAATAACAAAAAGAAACTAAAGCCCATCAGTATTAGAAAAGGTACACTTTTTAATACTGATAGCATCTCAAATTTTGTTCTATATATAAGCTGTTGTAAGTGAGTTTTAACTGTCCATTTTGGTGAAACCGTTATTTTAAGGTTTACTGCCGCTTTTAAATTTTCTTCAACTCCTGCTTTAACAGGGTTTTCTTTAACAATTTTGGCCGTTTTAGTGAATGAAAAAAGACGATAAGCAAGAATAAGCGCGCTTAACGCAATAACAAACCAAATGATGCGATTAGCTAAAACATCACCACTAAAGCCAAGTACATTATTGTTTCGCTCTGCAGCTGTCCAATATTGGCTTTGCTTATCAAATACATCAGCCATAAAAGGATCCCATAGCCCTGAGATAGTATTAGAAACATCTACTGTAACAAAAAGAATAACCATAGCTAATGCAGTAAAATAACAATACAGCATATTTCGAGTGAGTACGGCAACAGCATATATCAATGCAGACATTGCAAATACTGAAGGCAACATATAGCCGAAGAAAGCGGTATAATAGTGACTAGCTATATTAGCGGTTAAGGTACCTGGTACGGCCCATGGCCAAAATGTACCAAGGTACATACCCAAGGGTGCAGTAACCAAAACAATAAAAAGTGCAATAAAGCCGCCCAAAAAACGACCAAAGATATAATCTCTTTTAGCAATAGGGGTGGAAAATAAAATTCCATCAAAGCCGTTTTCACGATCTTTAAGTATTGCGCCAGCGATATAGTTAGGAATAATAAAAACAGTTAAAATACTCATAAGTATTAGGAAATTGGCAATCATATAGCCAGAGTTGATGAAAACATTCCCGCCGCGTGCAGTCCCTTGAAATTCAATACCGTTGGCGGTAAATACAAAAGCTAAACCAAACAATACGAAACTAATGATTAAGGTGGGTAATGAATAGAACATGTACCGAAATTCGTAATTCGCTATATTTATCAACATGTTCATACTCCTTGGTTTATCGCTAAGAAATAAACATCTTCTAAATTAGCAGGCACTTCTTGAAAACCTTCAGGTTGCGTCACTGATTCGACACGTATCATCACTTTTCCTGCACAAAGGTGATTTGAGATAACCTTGTATTTTTGTTGATAAAAAGAAAGTTCGTTTTTATTTATAGTTTTTCGCCAAATTTGACCTTTTAATTGGTTAATAAGTTTTGTCGGCGTACCTTGCTTAACAATTTTTCCATTTGCTAATACCGCCATATTAGGACAGAGGTCAGCAACATCATCAACAATATGAGTAGATAATATAACGACAATGTCTTCACTGATTTCTGCAAGAAGATTATGGAAACGGTTACGTTCTTCTGGGTCTAAACCAGCTGTTGGTTCATCGACAATAATCAGCTGTGGTTGCCCTAATAAGGCTTGTGCTATACCAAAACGCTGGCGCATGCCTCCTGAAAAAGTAGATACGTTCTTTTTACGAACGTCAAAAAGATTCGTTTTCACCAATAAGGCTTCAACTGATGTTTTCCGGTCTTTCTTATTTGTTATACCTTTTAATACAGCAAGATGATCAAGCAATTCATAAGCAGAGCCTCGAGGATAAACACCAAAATCTTGGGGTAAATAACCTAGCTTGCGACGTAATTTATCTGGTGTGCTCAATACATCATCATCGCCAAATGTAATACAGCCTGACGTAGGTTGCTGCAAGGTTGCTAATGTGCGCATTAATGACGATTTACCTGCGCCATTTGGACCAAGTAAACCAAACATCCCTTTAGGAATGGTTAAGCTGACCTTGTTTAATGCCTTTACGCCATTTGCATAGGTATGAGTTAAATCTTTAATTGATAACATGTTTATCTCCTTTTTCAGACACACCTATCCCGCCAAGTCCAGTGAGGGATTAGGATGCTGAATTATTATGGTTAGAAGGGACTGCTTAAAGTATTGGCTAATCTTTAACCATTAGTGCTTAGCTTAGAGTGCTACGCCTAATACTTGTTATTGATGTTTACTTTTAATTATTGAGTAAGCACAAAGCAATCCGTTGAATAGTTGAACGAAGTTATTCTCGTTAAATTGGGTTTAGCTAGGGGCTGGTTTTTGTGCAACTAAGCGGCTTTTAACTGACAACAAGTGCTGAATATAAGTTTGTAACTCGACCAAGTTGGGGTATTTTTTGATAAGAAAGCTAATCAAGTTACTCAAGTGAGTTAGCTCTGCAAGTGCAATAACTTTGTTTTGCACAAGATACAGCCTAATTTCGTCTACTTCTTTGCTTTCATCGATAAATTCTTGCTTTAGCTTAGGACTTTCAACAGCTGTCTTTCGAATATTTAACAAACATCTCCTATGTCCGTTAACATAGACTTGCTGACAAAACTTTTTCGTCAAGACACTTCTTTCATTAAAAGTGATGCGCTCTTGATTAATTTCATTTTTTTCATGGAGGTACTGAGCTGCGGTGATATAAACCAGTTCCGAATTACTGCTATTTAATAGTTCATAGCCAACTTCATTACCTTGTAAATTAACGCGAAGTTTATGTGAAGAAATTAGTGTTATGTTTTGCGGTAGTTCTATCAATACAGACACCTGTTGGCCGCGATTATACGTGTTCGGCAGCAATTCAAAGTATCTGTTCATCACCAAACTATTATCATTAAGACTATATTGGTAATCGATAGCCTGAATATTATTATCTAACGCTGACTCCCCGCGTCCATTACTTGAATAGGTAACTGAAACCTTAACGGAATTACTCAAGTCTGTAGTTGTTTTTAAATGAAACTTTACTTTTCTTGCTAGTGAATTAGTACTCTCTGCTTCATTCAATGCAAGCATAAAGGTCTTGTTATTCAGCAAATAATTAGTGGTAACCGAGGTACTTTTCTCATCCGTTATTTCACTGATTAAAAACACTAAACTGCCACTGATTAAAACAACGGGAATAATGGCAACTCGTTTTAACACTTTACTCACTTTGAGATACGGAGTAGATAAATAATGTTCTCGAATAAATATCACCGATAACAATACCATCAGGTAAACAGTAGCCGCGCTTAAAATCCATTGTAACCACCACGGATAAACCTGATCTTCATTAAATTCAGCAATACTGACACTCAAGGTAATTAGCAATATTATAGACAAGAGTAATATAATATTTTTGACGAGAAAAATATAAATACCTCTTTGAAAAATAAAGCTATTACTGATTACAGTAATCAATGCACCTAATAAGGTAAAAGGTAGGAATATAATCCGCTGAAATTTCAGAAAGGGTCTTATTGCTATTTCAGTGCCAGCAGCAATACGTTTGGCCGTTGCAGTTTTCCCTTGTGCAGCTAACGCACTATTACGAGTGTTATTTTTATCAAACGACAACCAAAATATTAGGTATAACAACACACCTAAACCAAAAGCAAAACTAAGACCGATAAAACTCAAGCGAAGGATAAAGTCCGGTATACCGAATCGCATTGAAAGGCCAGCACAAACACCCACAACAATATTATTCTGCTTATCTAAATAAACCTTCGGCGTGCTATTTACCTCTTCAACCGCTTCTTCTTCACTATCAATAAAGCCGATTTGTTTAATTATTGCAGTTAACTGTACGAGAGTAATTGCACGATCTTTTCTCACTTCAAGTTCAAACAATAACTCTGCAAGTCTTAATTCGATATCAACAAAAATTTCATCTCCACACTCTTCATCTACCAATTGGAGTTTCAATTTTCCGAGATAGGTTTGCAGAACTGTAAAGCCCTGCTCTTCTATCCAGAAGACTTGATTAGCGATTTCTATATTGATTACTTTATTCACTTTTATTCCCTCTTCGAATTTGTTCTACAGAGCCATTGATTTCTTGCCAAGAAAGGTCAAGTTCCGCCAGCACTTCTCGTCCTTCGTCTGTTAACGAATAATATTTTCGAGGTGGCCCAGATTCCGACTCTTCCCAGCGGTACTGGAGAATATCAGCTTTTTGCAAACGGCTTAATAACGGATATAGCGTGCCATCTGTTACCAGAAGGTTCGCTGCTTTTAGGCGGTTAATTAATTCTGCTGTGTAAACTTCATTATCAGCTAATAAGCTGATAATGCAGAATTCCAGTATGCCGCGTCGCATTTGCGAGATAGTATTTTTAGCTTTCATAGCAGAAACTATATAACACACTACCTTGCACTACAAGGTAGCATGTTATAAATAGTCGATTAGATAGTTTAAAAAATCATTCCCTACGGCTAAAAGCTAGTTATTTTGGGGAGAATGGAGATTAAAAGAAAGTAAAAGTATTTTTAAAAATGCTGAATAGATTATAAATGAAAATTATATTTTCAACTGAAAACTAATAAATAGAAGTTTGATTATTTTGTTTATACACTAAAGACTTTCTCTCACCGCCATATTTTTTTAGATAAGTTTTTTCCTAATAAACCTTCAGTTCATCAATAAACTTTTTATTACCTAGTACTTGTGATTTATTAGCTGAAAAACGCACCTCAGTTAGAGCCTTTAATGGAATAATATTATTAAATAACGAATGGTAGCTATATTGTCTCTCCCAATCTGTTGGCCCCAAAATCTTGAAACATTGATGATATGTTATTAACTCATCAAAATTTTCTAATGCATTCGCACGATAGCTTGATAAGTCGTTAAAATTAACTATTCTGCCCTCTTAAAGTCTTGAGTGCTAAATCACCGGTTTTGCCCCCTTGAACTGCATTTAAAGTAATGACAACACTCAAAATATACTCTTCGCCAGTAATACTTGTAGACGCTCAGTTACCTTTTTGAGAAGGAACGATCAAAAAGAAGAAATAAATTTTTAAAACGTTTAGTTATCTTTTAGTTAGTTACTTATTCTTGAACAGAAATATTATTTACCTTACTCATTTGCAAATACCGTATTTGTAACGCACGCTTAAGAAATCCCCTCGACTGGTGAAATAGCATAAAAGGAAATATTATGGGTTCAAACCTATATGACAAATACGGTGGATTCGAAACATTTAGTACGGTTGTTAGCAACTTTTATCAAAAAATATTAGACAGTGAAGAGCTCGCCCCCTATTTTGATAACGTCAATATGGAAAGGTTAATGTCGCATCAAACTAATTTCATATCAACAGCGCTTGGCGGTCCTGATAACTACACTGGCATTGATCTAAAAAGGGCACATGCTCCCTATAAAATAACCATACCTCACTTTCAAGAAGTAGCAGAGTTATTAGAAGAGTCTCTAGATGAAGCTGGCGTTGAACAAGATGATATCTCCACTATCATTTCATTAGTTACGAGTTTAATGGATCAAATTGTATCAAATGAATAGGTCTAATGAGTTAGAAAGCCATTCAACTGCAATCAATTTATCTGAATTTCTTAATGATTTAGATCAGGCTCTAATACTGTGTCATTGCGAAACACTGAGTATTATTGACCATAATAAAGTTTTCTCTCAATGGTATCCCACTGACACAAAACACAATTCACTCGTCGATATATTCCATCAAGATATAGTCAGGCGTATCAAAAATTCGATTTCAAAAAAACGCAAATATCGTTTTAAAGTGGAACATGTTATTGGTCCAAGGAAAGAGCATTTAGATTTCAATAGCAAACTTATTTCAACCAATGAAAACCAAACCGTCCTACTAATTCAAGGGGCAATTAACAGCACTGAATCACAGCTAACTAAAATGATCAAAGACCACAGTATAATAGTGGGAAAAAATAGAAAGTTGATTGAACAGGCTATTGATGAAGTAAATGCCGCCAACAAGGCCAAAAGTTTATTTTTAGCCTCGATGAGTCATGAATTAAGAACTCCGATGAACGGTATACTAGGTATGGTGCAACAGTTTTATAAAACGTCGTTAACACTACAACAAACAGATTTAATTAATACGATTGAAAGTTCGGGAGATCAATTACTTTCAATTATCAATCAAGTACTTGATTTCTCAAAAATTGAAGATAATAAAGTCGAACTTCACCATTCATCAACCGATTTAAAGCAATTATTCAAAGATGTTATTACCTTATGCTCTAGTAGTTTAGAAAATATGAATGAACTAGAAGTTAAAGCTGTATTTACTGAGGAAGATTATCCAAACGTCCTCGTCGATGATACCCGTTTGAAGCAAGTATTAATTAACTTAGTGAGCAATGCAATTAAGTTCACCAAACAAGGCCGTGTCGAACTAAAGTTAAGTTTACTTTCTGCATGTAATAATTATTGCCAATTAGAGTTTTCAGTTATAGACACGGGTATAGGAATAGAGCGAAATAAAATAGCTGAACTATTTAAGCCATTTACTCAGTATGACTCTTCTACAACAAAAAGCTATGGAGGAACAGGTCTTGGTTTAAGTATTAGTCATCAATTGATAAAGTTGATGGATAGTATAATTGAAGTCACCAGTACGGTAGGTCACGGCAGTGAATTTAGTTTCAAATTATCCTTGCCAATAAGTGAGCAGCAAAAAGCAACTGAGCTTATTCAAAATTCTGTATTTGAAATACCTTCGCTTAAGAATAAAACTATATTAGTTGTTGATGATAATCGTATTAATAGAAAAATAGTTTCTATGGCCTTAGATAGCTCACAAGCCAACATATTGTTCGCTGAAAATGGTCTTAAAGCAGTAGAACAATTTAAAAATCACCCTATAGACATTATTTTAATGGATTGTTTAATGCCGATAATGGATGGTTTCGAAGCGACAATAAAGATTAGAGAATTGGAAACTTGTCATCCCCCCTCTCTTATTTATGCTTTAACTGCAAGTGCTTCAAATGAGGTGGGTGAACAATGTAAAGCAGTTGGGATGGATGACATAATACTTAAGCCTTTTAAATTTGAAGTTTTACTCCAAAAAATGAATCAGGGACTTGCTAATAGATAAGCCTTCCCCACTCAATACCTTTACGCCGTTATAAGATGTTATAAAAGCACTACAGCTTTCAAAGTATTCTGCATCCACATTCTAAATCAAGGGGTCAGATCACTTGATTAAAATTGAGGCGAGGCAATCTTGGCAAAGTGTAAATCCATTTCCGTTAGGCGCGTGTTTATTAAATCACAATGACTTTTGTTAAAAAGTATCTAACTTTCAAGATTCTATAACAAAAAAGCCGACTCCTACAACAAGGTTGCAGGAATTGGCTTTTATCAAATAAATTTACTTACTTATTAGCATTGGCACGAGCTTGATGCAGTTTTTTGTAACTTTCAATCAATCTTAAGTGTTTATCTAAGCCTTCGAGCTTCATACTCGTTGGTGTTAAACCATAAAACCTTACTTCACCCATTACTGAATCAACAACTTGTTGCATGTTGTCTTCACCAAACATTCTGTTGAAATTCACCATGAAGTCTTCAAGTTCCATTTCTTCATCTAGAGTAACTTCAAGTACGGCGTGAACAGCTTGATAAAATAAACCACGTTCAACGGTATTGTCGTTGTATTGTAAAAACTCGCCCACCAATTCGATGGCATCTTCAAGCGCACCTAACGCTAAACAGATAAGAATTTTCAATTCAAGAATAGTGAGCTGACCCCAAACGGTGTTTTCGTCGAATTCAATACCAATTAAGGTTCTAATATCAATGTAGTTATCTTGCTGGCTGTCTTCTAAGCGTTCAAATAAACAGGTTAGGGCTTCATCGCTTAGAATGTGTAGGTTTAGAATATCTTCACGGTAATCTAAGGCTTTATTGGTATTGTCCCAAATAAGATCTTCAACCGGATACACTTCTGAATAGTCAGGTACAAGAATGCGACAGGCCGTAGCACCTAATTGATTAAATTCTGCGATGTACACTTCTTTGTCGAGGTCTTTTAAAATACTCATTAAGCCTGTATTTTCTTCTTCATTGGTACCGGAAAAGTCCCATTCAACGAATTCATAATCGTGCTTGTCACTAAAGAAGCGCCACGAAATAACACCTGTTGAGTCAATGAAGTGGTCAACAAAATTTTCTGGTTCAGTAACCGCCATGCTATTAAATGTCGGCTTAGGTACGTCGTTTAAGCCTTCAAAACTACGGCCTTGTAATAATTCGGTTAAGCTACGCTCAAGGGCGACTTCAAAACTTGGGTGGGCACCAAACGAGGCGAAAACACCGCCCGTTTTCGGATTCATTAACGTTACACACATTACCGGGAAGATGCCGCCTAACGAGGCATCTTTAACGACTACCGGAAAGCCCTGCTCTTCTAGCCCTTCTATACCAGCTAAAATACTTGGGTATTTGGCAATCACGTCTTTAGGTACATCAGGTAATACAATTTCTTCAGCAATAATTTGCTTTTTAACCGCACGTTCAAAAATTTCTGACAAACACTGCACTTTTGCTTCTGGCAAGTTATTACCAGCACTCATGCCATTACTTAAAAACAAGTTTTCGATGAGATTGGACGGAAAGTAGATGGTTTCGCCGTCAGATTGGCGAACATATGGAATTGAACAAATACCTCGTTCAGCTAAGCCAGAGTTAGTATCGATAAGGTTTGAACAGCGAAGTTCATCATCTGGGTTATAAAGCCCTAAACAATAATCATCTAAAATACCGTTAGGTAATTCATCATCAGCACCTGGTTTAAACCACTTCTCATTCGGGTAATGGACAAAGTCGCTGTTAGCGATTTCTTCACCTAAAAACTGATCGTTGTAGAAAAAATTACAGTTAAGGCGCTCTATGAACTCACCTAAAGCAGAGCAAAGTGCACTTTCTTTTGTCGCACCTTTACCGTTGGTAAAACACATTGGCGAGGCTGCATCACGAACATGTAATGACCAAACATTAGGAACTATGTTACGCCAAGACGAAATTTCGATTTTCATTCCTAAGTCAGACAATAGGCCAGTCATCTCAGAGATGGTTTGCTCAAGTGGTAAGTCTTTACCTAGAATATATGTGCTCGAATCACCTGTTGGTTGCCCCATCAGCATTGCTTGTGCATCTTCTTCAAGGTTTTCGACAATCTCAACTTTAAATTCAGGCCCACTCTGTACTACTTTTTTAACAGTACATCTGTCGATTGAACGAACAATGCCTTTACGGTCTTTTTCAGAAATGCTTTCAGGTAATTCCACCTGTATTTGAAAAATTTGATTATATCTGTCTTCTGGGTCAACAATGTTGTTTTGCGACAGTCTAATATTTTCAGTTGGAATATCACGTGAATTACAATAGACCTTAACAAAGTAGGCGGCACAAAGTGCTGAAGATGCTAAAAAGTAATCGAAAGGGCCTGGGGCTGAGCCATCACCTTTATAGCGAATTGGCTGATCGGCGATAACACTAAAGTCGTCAAACTTAGCTTCAATTCTAAGATTGTCGAGATAATTAACTTTGATTTCCATTGAATAATTCCCGGAGTTTTGCGCGAAAACCTTATACATTTATATAGGTTTAGCGACTGCCTGTCGGCGAGCTGTATTTCATTATGGGTATTATCTGTTTTTTCACTACATTAGTCTTGGAAAAAATACATAAATTAATAAACTAAGTGCTTTTCAAATCCAATTCATTAACACGATTGGGTTTAGTGCTTTATTCAGATTATTTAGGATACGAGTAAAACTAGCTAACTTGCCCCTTGTCATTTGCCTATTAAGATTGCCTTGGAACTTTAACAATACATTCGCGACTCTAGGTTTAATTCAATATAAACTCATAATGTTAAACAATAAATTAAACTTGTGTACCTCTCCGCTTTATGGCAAATTCATTAATTTTCACTCTCAATGATATGATTATTTATGCTAATTAACCGTTCTCACCGCGCTAAGTTTAAAGTTATTGCTTTACTGTCTCTATTTGCAAGCGTACTTTATGTTATACACAGCCTAGGTATTCTGTTTGGTGAAACGGCATTTTACAGCAGTGTTGAGCACTTAATGTTCATTCTATACGGAATAAGCAGTTACTCTTCATGTGCATGGGTCACTAATAAAATTGTCTATGATGATAAAGCATTTACTTCAAACGCTATTATTCAAATAATTCTAATTTCTAGTATAATCAATGCAGTGTTAACAACCGTTATATTTTTACTTACTCGTTTGATTGCATTTACTTACTTAGGGTTAGGAATGCACAATTGGATCCCCCCAATAACAGGTATTGCGATGAATATTGCTTATACCTTTGTCCTCATTCACTTAATTATCGCCGGGTTATACTTAGTATATTTAAGCATACAAATAAGTCATAGAGCTTCATTAAAACAATTTGCTGCTGAAAAAGAAAATGCCACAGCCCAATTTAAGCTTTTACAACAACAAATATCCCCCCACTTTTTATTCAATAATTTGAACGTATTAGCTGGCTTGATCCCGCTTGATGCAAAGCTAGCAGAGCAATATGTGACTAAATTCGCTAATCTCTATCGTTTTATTCTTAAACATAAAGATGAAGAACTTATTAGCTTAACAGATGAATTGGACTTTGTTCGTCAGTATTGTCAGGTGATGAATATTAGATTTGATAACGCATACCCACTGGTTATTGAACAATCAAAGACTATCGAGTCTGCATTAATTGCGCCTGGTGCTTTACAAACATGTATAGAAAACGCTATTAAACATAATATCGCGTCGACAAGCTCTCCACTGTCTATTACCGTTAATATTGATGACAAAGTAGTTTCAATAGAAAACAGTTTGAGATTAAAAACTAATGTAAAGAACTCAACAAAAACAGGCTTAGCAAACTTATCTAAACGTTATCAAAGTTTAAGTGACATCCCTGTTAGCATTGAAAATACTAACGATGTGTTTAAGGTTTCAATCCCACTGCTAACGTTAAGTCAACATACTTAAGATTGAGGTAATAATGAAAATTGGAATCATCGAAGATGAGCCTATTGCGGCTAAACGACTAACTAGCTTATTAAAAGAGATAGATCCAATGATAGAAATTGATTTTATCGTTGACTCTATTTCCAGTGTGGTGCAAAAATTTACAAATGAAAGCGCCATAGATTTACTTTTTTCTGATATTGAACTATTAGATGGTAACGTTTTTAGCGCATTCGAAAAAGTAGATATCCCTTGCCCGATAATTTTCACCACAGCTTACGATCACTTTTTGATGGAAGCTTTTAACAGTAAGGGTATTGGTTATTTATTAAAGCCTTTTGAAAAGTCAGCCCTAGCAGCCGCATTGAATAAGTTTCATCAATTAAAAGACCGTTTCTCTCCTATTCAAGCCGATATTTTAAGTCTGCTTCAGTCATCGTTAAGCGATAACACTAAACAGAGTTTTAAATCTCGTTTTACGATAAAGCGCCATGACGGTATTGAATTATTAAAAGTTGAAAATATTAGTTATTTTAGACTCGAACTTTCTGGCTTACAGGCATTTGATAACCAATCAAAGTCATATCCATTATCTGACGACAATCTCTCTAAGCTGGAATTACAGTTAAACCCTCAGCATTTTTTCCGACTGAACCGTCATGAAATGGTCGCTATTGACGCTATCGAAAAAATCACGCCATTAGGCAAAGATCGATTAGAAGTCAGTGTTAAAAGTGGAAAGCAATTATTAACCTGCAGCGCTAGTAGAACACCTTCATTTAAACAATGGCTAGATCAGTAAGCTATTATTTTATTCTACTTTAAATTTTCAATAATCACTCAGCACTTATTTTCCACGCTTAACGATTGAAATTCGAGGCTCAGTCCTAAAGCGATTGAGCTCCATCATCAGTCAACATAATATCCTCCTAACAATACATCAGGGGATAAAACATGACACAAGTAACAACAAACAAACTAAAGACACTTTCATTTATTAGTACCGTACAAAGTATTTTATTAATAAGCGTTATAGGCTACTCGGCTTATGATTTTCAAAATACTAGCTATGGAGAAATTAATGTCGAACGTATCAACCTCGTTGGAGATAATGGCATTAATCGCATGGTGATAGCAACACCTGAAAGAGCGCCTAATCCGGTAATTAACGGTAAAGAAATTGAACGTTCAATCAAGCCTGCCGGGCTTGTGTTTTATGATGAAGATGGCAATGAAACCGGCGGGCTTGCCACTGCTAGTGTAAATGGAACAAAAGCAGATTTAATGATATTTGATTATAAAAACTCAGAGGCCATAGGTTTTAATAAATTTGAAAATGATAAAGGCGACTTTTCAGCTAGTTTTGTTATTCTTGACCGCTTAGATTTAGACAAAGACATGATAGAGCATGGCTCTGCTGGAGCAACCCGAATAGCAATGTCAACAAAAAATAAAGACGCTTCGTTTTCACTACATGATACGAGCGGTAAAGAACGTATTATATTTTCTGTCGATAAAAACGATGTAGCTAGCATAAAAATGCTTGATGCTGATGGCAATATAACCTTCTCAATTCCTAGTTCACAAGAATAAATATCAATCTTTCATCCAAATTAAAAATAACAGCTCCTATCTTTGACTTTTGTCTTGATGGAGCTAGTTCGGAGGAAAAACAATGAAATGTATATCAACTATTTTGATGTTTGTTTTGCTAAGCCCAAACATCGTTAGTGCTGAACAACCTATCCAAGACTTAAAAGAAAAAGTAAAACTGACGACTGATGTTATGGTATTAGCTACAGTTCACCTAAGAGCAACTAAAGAGTCTTTAAATAAGGATTCGCTTGCTCCCATTGTATCAAAATTAAAAAAATACTCGCCCACCGCCATTGCTATTGAAGCACTAAGACCCGCTGATATTATTAGTATGATCCATGGTGCAGACGAATATAACAGTGTGTTATCACAGTTTGTCGGCGATACTTTTCTTATCTTAGCTAATCAGGAACAAAAAAGCTTAGCACTTACGCCAAACCAAGCGATGAGAAAGATGAACGTGCTTGTAACCTCTGCTTCAATAGTAAATGAACAAAGAGAAGAGATAATTAGACTCGCAGTGGCCGCATATGACAAAAACACGGCTTTATTACATTGGCAATATCTTGCTGGTACTTTTACAACTACGAAGTTATCTTCAGCTTTACGGTTCTATCTCAAAGAACTGTCTTCTAAGAACAATGAAGTAAATCAAATCGCGATATCTCTAGCAATAAAGTCAGGTGTGAATAGGTTATACCCTATCGATGATCACTTAGATAAAGATATATACCCTGAAGTGATCGAAGATTTAATGCCATTTTTTAAAGAATCAACATCCATATCAGATCTTCGTAAAAGTGAATATGTCACTAAGCCAATGAAACTGCAAAAGCAAGCAGTTAAAACAGGTAATTGGTTAGCGCTTTATTCTTGGATAAATAGTGAAGCCTATAAAGCGCAGGTTATTAATGATGAGTGGCGCCTATTTGTTGATGAAGATTTTCCTGTAAAATCAAGCTTGGCAAGGCTTGCATTATGGGAAGTGAGAAACCTTAATATGGTATCTAACATTATGAGGGTTGTTGCGAAAAATATTGGCGGTAAAATCGTTATTGTTGTTGGCGCAAACCATAAAGTATTTTTTGAAGATTATTTATCAAGAATGATCGGCGTAAACCTAGTGCAATTTAATGATATTGAAACATCTAAGCTTAAATAAAGCGATTACTCAATAGAAAGCAATCGTCAATTACCGTTTTAGCAGTGTAATCTTTTAATTCCATATTTATTCGGACTCAATAATCCGCATTAATTCTATCTTGGCAAGACACCATTAATTTGCCAATATAGTGATGAAATTCAAATGATAATAATAATAAAAGGGATTACATGAAAAAGTTTTTTAAAGGATTACTCTATCTATTTATAGTGGTAATAATAACTGTTTTGGCTTATCAGCAATTTAATAATTGGCAAGATAAAACTGATTTAGCCGAGCAAGCAGAGTCTCCACAAGGACAATTACCCGACTGGTTAATACCAAATCATTATGACTTGGCCCTAAAGGTTGACCCAGACAACGCAAGTTTTTCTGGTGAAATAAATATCAAAGTAGCATTAACCCAAGCAACGCAAGAACTTTGGTTACATGGAAAAAACCTGACAGCCTCTGCCGCCAGCTTTGTTAGCGATAATGGAACGGTAATAGCACTTAGCTATAAAGAGATGGGGCATTCTGGTGTTGTTAAACTTTATTCAGATTCGGTTATTTCTCCTCAAAAAGGAAAAATTTCAATCACCTTTAACGGAGAGCTAGCAAAAGATTTAGCTGGTTTATATTTAGTGAAAGATGGTGGCTTAAACTATGCATTCACCCAATTTGAACCTGACTCAGCGCGCATTGCTTTCCCTAGTTTCGACGAACCACGATTTAAAACACCTTTTGATGTAAGCCTAGAAGTAAAAGAATCACTAAAAGCGTTTGCTAATACACCGCAAATTAAAGAAGAAACGACTGAAAATGGTTTTAAGCGGTTAACCTTTAAAACAACTAAACCATTACCCACCTATTTAGTTGCCTTCGCCATTGGTGATCTTGATGTAGTAGAACATTCAGCTATCCCAGTTAACGCTATTCGAAAAGTAGAGATCCCTTTAAGGGGCCTTGCAACGAAGGGGAAAGGTAAAGACATGGCCTACGCCTTAGAAAATACAGCATCGATATTGGTTACCCTAGAAAGTTACTTTGGTATCGCTTACCCCTACGAAAAATTAGATATTGTCGCCGTTCCTGATTTTGCTGCTGGGGCAATGGAAAATGCTGGACTGATCACCTACCGTGAGCAGTTATTACTGTTAGGTGACAATCCTACATTAGGACAACAGCGTAGCTATGCGAGTGTTCATGCACACGAACTTGCACATCAATGGTTTGGTAATTTAGTTACCATGCCATGGTGGAACGATATTTGGTTAAACGAATCATTTGCTACCTGGATGGCTGATATATCTATGAATGATTGGAACCCTGAATTTGGTTTTGAGCGTTCTATGGTTCGCTCAGGGCACAGCGTAATGAATAGTGATATATTTTTAGATACTCGACAGATAAGAGAACCTATAAAAAACAATGGTGATATTCAAAGCGCGTTCGACGGTATTACTTACCAAAAAGGTGGCGCGGTTTTACAAATGCTTGAAGACTATATAGGTAAAGAAGCTTTTAGGGATGGTGTTCGTTATCATCTGAAAAAATACGCCTATGGTCACGCAGATGCCGTGCAATTTATTGATTCAATCGAAAAACATTCCGACAAGAAAGGGATAAAATCCGCATTTAATAGTTTTCTTAATCAAAAAGGCGTGCCGTTAGTCAATGCAAGTTATCAATGTAATGACCATGAAAAAACAGTAACGCTTAAGCAGTCTCGCTATTTACCCCTTGGCGCTCGTTCATCTGCAGAGCAAACATGGTCGCTACCTGTTTGTCTTACCACTATCAATAAAGATGGTAAGTCAAAACAGTGTCAAATGCTAAGCCAAGCAGAAGAAACATTTCCAATCGTTAGTGAACATTGTCCAATCGCCATTATGCCTAATGCAGAAGGAAAAGGTTATTACCGCTGGTCGCTTTCAGCGAAACAGCAATCGACATTACTTGATAATTTCAGCCAACTTTCTGGAGCAGAAAAATACTCTGTAGCGAGTAACTTAGCTGCGGAGTTTAAGGCAGGTAGAATTGATGCTTCAAATTATTTAACAGCAATCAAGCCCATTATTGCCGATCAAGACTGGGACCTAATAAGCCAGCCTATTAGCAATATTAAATTTATCTCTAACAATATTGCTAACGATGATGAGCAGCAAACAATATCAACATATCTTGCTGGTCTTTATCAGCCCAAATTGGATACAGTTGGTTTGTTCGCAACAACGAAATTAGATCAAGAAAACCCGGTCGAGACTAAGTTACTTAGACAAACGCTTATTGGCTTAGTCGCATTAACGTTGGAACAACCTGAATTACTCAATACATTGTCAGAGATGGGAGAGAAGATCATCGGTTATAAAACGGACGGCAAGCTTAATCTCGAGAATATTGAGCCTGAACTTATAGCGCCAGCTTTAGCAAGTGCGGTTAAAGTGCATGGTAAACCTTTTGCCGAAGCTGCTATTGAGCAATTAGATAATACTGAAGACGGTACACTTCGACAGCGACTTTTAGTGTCTGTTGGCCGAAGCAGTGATGCAGAAGTTTCGATAATGGTATTAGATTTAATGACGTCACTATCGTTAAGAGTTAACGAACGTTTAACCCTGTTAGGCAGTCACATGAGTAAGAAAGAAAATCAGAAAAACGTTTACCAATGGCTTAAAGATAAATATTCAATCATATCCATGGTTATACCTAAGAAATACATAGGTATGGCACCTATCATTGGCGCAGGTTTTTGTAGTAAATCAATGCGTGATGATGTAGAAAAATTCTTTACATCGAAGTTAGCAGAAAATCCAGATAGCGAGAGGCATTTATCTACAACACTTGAGAAAATAGAGATATGTATTGCGCTTAAAAGCTCACAAGCAGAAGTTAACATTTAAACAATACGAAAAAATAGTACTTGAACACAAGAAAACTAACACTATAGTTTTTAGGTAAAAAAAGAGGCTGATATATATCAGCTTCTTTTTATTTTCAATAAAAAATAATATTACACATACTCATCACGTAACCAGTCAACATAACCGACAAAGAAATTTTGCCAAAAGTCATTGGTTTCTGCAACGCCTACTATTTTCTTACCAAAAGTTTCTAACACTTCTAAATCAAATATACAGGTTTCATCAGGAAGATAGAGTGCCGACTTCTGCTGACATTGCTGATGAATAAGCGTTAAGCATTGAGCAAAGCCACTTAATGAGGAAGCAACCAGTATTGGCTCCCATTGGTTCTCTTCTTGGGCAAGCGCCGTATAAACAGCTAAGTTGTCATCGTTAATATCAACAAAATAAGGGTCGCCTAACTCAGTATCTTTAGCGATAACCACCCAAGAATCTTGCCAATTTCCGATCGCGCTATCAACTAAGTTCTGGCCATTTTTGTCAACGGAATGACCTATTTGGGCTTTATTAAATTCAGCCTTTTTAACAACAACGCTAAAGCCTTGAGGACCAAAGAAAGCTTCTTTATGTTCAAATGCTTTTAATTTATTTAATAGTTCGGTGTGGTTCATTTTTAGCATCACTCTTTTTATACAAGAAGGTCGCTGACAGATAACCATCAACGACCTTTTTACTTTTAAAACACAATTTACTTAATTAGCTTTTTGCTATTCTTGCTTCAACGACTTCAATCGCGTGATCAATACGAGCAAGTACTTTATCTTTATCCAGTAAAGCTAAAGTAACATCTAAAGAAGGCGAGTTACCACCACCTGTAGCGGCAACTCGTAATGGCATGCCTACTTTGCCCATACCTACTTCAAGTTCAGTTGCTGTATCATTAATAGCAGCATGAATAAGCTCAGGAGACCATTCACTTAATGCAGCAAGTTTAGCTTTTACTAAAATAAGCGGCTCTTTTACCACTGGGCGTAAATGCTTTTTCACAGCCGACGCTTCTAACTCGTTAAAGTCTTCATAAAAGTAACGAGAAATTTGCGCCATTTCTTTTAATGTTTTAACGCGATCTGCTTGGATTTTAACAATCTCTTCAAGCGATGGTCCGTTTTCAGTATTAATGCCCTGCTCGTTCATGTGCCAAGCTAAATGTTCTGCAACATAGCTAGGGTCCATAGTTTTCATGTAATGCTGGTTTACCCAAATTAACTTATCGGTATTAAAACCAGAAGCTGCACGGTTACAGTCTTTTAAATCAAAAAGTTCGATCATTTCTTCGCGAGAGAAAATTTCTTTATCGCCATGTGACCAACCTAAACGTACTAAATAGTTAAGTAAAGCTTCAGGTAAGTAGCCGTCATCACGATATTGCATTACACCAACAGCCCCATGACGTTTAGATAAACGTTTACCGTCTTCACCTAAAATCATCGGAATATGTGCATATTCGGGCAGTGTTGCACCAAGTGCGATTAAAATATTAATTTGTTTCGGGGTATTACTAATATGGTCGTCGCCACGGACAACGTGCGTAATTTTCATGTCCCAGTCATCAACAACAACGGTTAAGTTGTACGTTGGTGTACCATCACTACGCGCTATAATTAAGTCATCAAGCTCTTCGTTCGAAATAGTAATATCGCCTTTAACCATATCTTTGATAACAACTTCGCCATCAAGTGGGTTTTTAAAGCGGATAACAAAAGGTTTGTCGGCAGGATAGTCAGTGCGTTCACGCCACAAGCCGTTATATTTTTCTTTTGCGCCTGTTTCACGTGCTTCTTCACGCATTGCTTCAACTTCGTCACTGGTACTGTAACAACGGTATGCATTGCCTGATTCAAGTAATTGGTCAATAACTTCTTTATAGCGGTCAAAACGTTTGGTTTGAAAATATGGGCCATGTGTCCATTCAAGATTCAACCAATTCATACCGTCCATAATGGCATCAACAGATGCTTGACTTGAACGTTCTAAATCAGTGTCTTCTATACGTAGAACAAAATCTCCACCACTCTTCTTGGCATATAACCAACTATAAAGAGCAGTACGTGCTCCACCAACATGTAAATAACCGGTAGGGCTTGGCGCAAATCGAGTTGTTAAGCTCATAAAAATCTCACTATATATGTTAAAACTTAAAGGCTATATATAAAAATAAGGCTTAAAGTCTAAAATTGGGACGCTAATAATTGCCGATATTTTATCAGGCATGGATAAGGAAAACATCTTTTGGGATAAGAAACCAAGAAAAGAAACAAAGAAAAGATGATAAAACAATCAAGCTGTTGGATTTTACATCAAGCAATTACATAAAAGTAATAAAAGTGAAAAAAAACAAAAAAAAGCTTTGTTTTTTGTTGACAGCTTTTTCGATATCCCTATAATACGCCCCACTGAAACGCAGACAGTCTTCTAATTAAGTAGACGATAAACGAGTCAGGAAATTTAAGATTGGGCGATTAGCTCAGTTGGGAGAGCACCGCCCTTACAAGGCGGGGGTCACTGGTTCAAGCCCAGTATCGCCCACCAATTTTAAGTTTCATATATAAGTAATTATGGGCGATTAGCTCAGTTGGGAGAGCACCGCCCTTACAAGGCGGGGGTCACTGGTTCAAGCCCAGTATCGCCCACCATAATTACTTAGTAAGCATTTTAAGATGGGCGATTAGCTCAGTTGGGAGAGCACCGCCCTTACAAGGCGGGGGTCACTGGTTCAAGCCCAGTATCGCCCACCATCTTAAAATGATAGGGGAATTATTCCCTATACCTAGATCTAAAAATACCTCTTAGATATTCAAATAAATATAAACACCTTCAAATATAAATTTCATATCAATAATATACTTTCTCTTTTTCAATCTTGTATTTTAATTTGTGTTAATAAAGATAAGTATCAACAATGATTCTAAAAGATCTATACCGCCTATAATTGATTAAAAAAACTCTATTTACATTTACTCCTTGTCAAAAATACGCTGACTCCTCTTCTCATCGGTAGTAATCGACGATCTAAAAATATTTTTATCACCTGTTAAGTTACTGAATTGTCTTCTATTTCACTATACCGTTACTCTTTGTCGTTTTTTTAACAAAAATTGCCGTATTTTTGCTAGAACTAAAAGAGATAAACAATCAAAGTATTATTATCGACATTTAATAGTAAATATTATCAATGTTGTACTGTAGTTTATTAATAATAAAACTCAGCCACTTTTCTGGCTTATAAGGTACATACCTATGAAATACTTAATTAAATTAATGGTAATGATGACAGCTGTCATTACTTTTCATGCAAATGCAGCAAAACCCCAATTAGATGTGCAAGTTAGCGTTAATAAAACCGACAATGGCAACGTAAATGCAACGCTGAGTATTACCAATAATGGTCACGGTCTACAAAAAATTCTAGGCTGGTACACAGATCTAACTGAAGAACATATTTTTAGTGTGAAAAGAGACGGTGTAGAAGTCGACTTCTTTGGTCCACATTATAAGCGTCAAGCTCCTATTGAACATGATTTTATAAAACTAAAGTCTGGCCAATCTTTAACTAAAACATACGAATTATCAGCATTGTACGACATGAGTACCACGGGTAATTACGAAGTAAGCTATGACGTAAAATCAATGCACTTATATAGTAATAAAGGTCAGCAGAAAAAAGCGGAACGCTTAGCTGTTGAACGCCTAACATCACCTGTTAGTGTCATTTGGTTAGAGGGTATTGAAAGTAAAGGTGCTGCCAATAAAGGTAAGCCGGGCGGCGGAGGCGGTTCTGGTGATTGTATTGGTGGTACTTGTTTTACTGGTCGTTGTGACAATTCTCAAAAAACAGAAATCATTAGCGCACTAGCCGCAGCAGATCAAATTACCAATAGTTCAGTATCTTACTTAAGCAGCCATGCAGCGAATAATACTTCGGCACGTTACAATACTTGGTTTGGTGACGCTACATCAGCTCGCTATAATACTGCTGTTGATCATTTTAATGCCATTGACGATGCTATTGATAATAAACCGGTTACTTTTGATTGTAGTTGTAAAAAATCATATTTTGCATACGTATACCCTACACAACCATACAAAGTTTACCTATGTCGTGCATTTTGGAACGCCAATGAGTTCGGTACAGATTCACGTGCTGGAACGATTGTTCATGAATTAAGTCACTTTAATGCCGTTGCAGGTACTGACGATGTTGTTTATGGCCAATCAGGTGCACAAAGTTTAGCAACTTCAGACCCTGATCAAGCATTAAACAATGCTGATAGCCATGAGTACTTTGCAGAGAACACCCCTAATCAAAATTGATAATATCTGATTATTACTTGAAAGATATTTAGGTGTATAGACCAAATGTAGCTTAAGCTTATTTGGTCTTTATTATTTTGGGTTCAGGATATTTTTAATGCTTAAAAGTTACTCTTTATGGATCACTAGCTCACTCGCCTACTTACTTATTCTTTTAAGTTGTCAATCAATATTCACCCCTAAGGCTTTTGCAGATATGAACCCCATAGCATTATCCTGCACTATGTCTATAGATTCTTTACCATTATCAGCCGAAGCCGTTATGCTGGAGTTTACCCTTACAAATTCTTTAGATAAAAAGCTAGAACTATTAACTTGGTACACTCCTTTTGAAGGTTTTCTTTCTGATTTATTTGTTATAATTAATAAAGAAACCGGCGAGCCACTAATTTACCAAGGTCCGATGGTAAAGCGTATTCAGCCTGATATTGAAGACTATTTAACCCTGCCTGCAATGAAAACAATGTCAACGACCCTAAATTTATCTCAAACGTATCAATTTAGCACTGGAAGTTATCTTGTTAAATTAAAAAGAAACAACTTTTATCTTAAGAGTGACAAAACACAGCTTATTTGTGATGCACCAACAATAGCTATTATTATTAAGTAAATATTTCATGGCTGGGCAGCTGTTTTTAATATTATCGTTTACCTATAGAGCTTTGTAAGATATTAATAAAGGTTATGTACTAGTGAATAAAAAAGCCGCTACCCCAAAAGGATAACGGCTTCAGTAAATCATCTAAAAATATTAAAGCATTTCTACCGCAATAGCTGTAGCTTCACCACCACCAATACAAAGTGATGCAAGCCCTTTCGAGAGACCTTTGTTTTTCAAGGCATGAATTAGAGTAACCATGATGCGAGCACCACTAGCGCCTAGAGGATGACCTAATGCACAAGCGCCACCATTAACATTTACTTTTTCAACATCAAGAGCTAACTCTTTAATCGCCAGCATAGTCACCATGGCAAATGCTTCGTTAATTTCCCATAAATCAACATCTGCAGCAGTCCAATTAGCTTTCGCTAATACTTTATTCATAGCGCCAACTGGAGCAACAGTAAATTCTTCTGGCTTTTGTGCATGCGTTGCATGAGCAACAATTTTACATAATGGTGTTAAACCACGCTTTTGCGCTTCTGACTGCTTCATCATCACTAATGCTGCTGCGCCGTCTGAAATAGAGCTAGAGTTCGCGGCAGTAATAGTACCGCCTTTTTTAAATGCGGCGCGCAATGAAGGAATTTTATCAGGACGGGCATTACCCGGCTGTTCATCAATAGCGAATACCGAGTCACCACGACGAGACTTAATCGTTACTGGTGAAATTTCACTTTCAAACGCCCCCGCTGCAATTGCTGCATTTGCACGTGCTAGTGAGCGAATAGCATATTCATCCATATCTTCACGAGTAAAGCCGGCATCGTCAGCAGTTTCTTGTGCAAAACACCCCATAGCAATACCGTCGTAAGCGTTTTCTAAACCATCTGTCATCATATGATCAAGTATTTGGCCATGACCCATTTTTATGCCGCTGCGACCTTTTGGTAAAAGGTGTGGTGCATTAGTCATACTTTCCATACCACCGGCAACCGCGACCTCAATAGAACCTGCTATTAATGAGTCATGTGCTTGCATTGCAGCTTTCATACCTGAACCACAAACTTTATTGATAGTGGTACAAACCGTTGATAACGCTAAGTCAGCGGCTAATGCAGCTTGACGAGCAGGCGCTTGTTTTAAGCCAGCAGGAAGTACACAGCCCATAATAACTTCATCGACTTGATCATTAGCAATATTTGCCGCAGCAAGTGCACCACGTATAGCCGTAGCACCTAAATCTGGTGAAGTAACAGCAGATAGTCCGCCCATAAAACCGCCCATAGGGGTTCTTGACGCTGAAACAATAACAATAGGATCTGTAGTAGACATGGAAGCTCTCCAACATAAAAATAAAAAGGGATAAATTAATGACCGACACCATACCCCATATTTACGTTGACGCCAACGTAAACCTGGAGTGACCTCCTGGATAAATAATTAAATTTTACATAATAGTGTATTAAAAAAATTCCACTGCTCAATATAAATAGAGTGTTCTAGTAATAAAGTCACTCTATTATTTAACAATGACGACTCTAACCTCAAGTAAAAAAAAACAAAGCAGAAACAGGTTGGTAGCAAACCTATAACATAACCTTGACATAAGATAACTATTAATTTACATTTTCAATGTCATAAATTTTCACTAATTTATTTCCCCTACTAATTATAATTATTTATTTACAAGGACTTAAAATGAAAAAAAATACTTTACTGGGATTAGCTTTAGCAGGTTCAGCACTCCTCTCAACTATAGCGAGTACGGATGCTGAAGCATATGTAGATCGTCAAACCTATCAAGTCATGTGTACAGAAACCCCTTCAGGTTATTCTTGGGTAAAACATACCGTTGGCTTAATGGACACTTTTGATGCAGCAGGTGATTGCATTAATGAAGGCGGTGTACCTGAAATAAAATCGACTAATCGCCGATTTTAAAAATAATGAAAAATTAACAAGGTATAAACATGAAAAGTAAAATTTTATTAGGTGTTATGCTTGCAAGTTCAATGGCAGGTTCATTATTTATAAGTACACCTGCTCAAGCTGATTTGGTATTCCCTCCAAACACTACGTTTTATAACGTAATTTGCCAAGGTGCTTATCGTACAGTCGATACTATCGAGTATGCAGCTAACCTACGAGAAGCTCAAAGTTTAGTAGCCGATTGTCAACGCAGAGGTGGCTCAGCAACTATGTGGCAAGACTAATAACCTAGCATGTCATAGACCAATTTCAGCCAATCAGGTTAATATAAGTTTGATTGGCTTTTTATTTTCAAATAATGAATCAATAGCTATAACCTCCACTAATTTATTATCACTAATAAACAAACCTTATTTTACATTAATCTAATATATTGAATATATCTTATAAAGTATAGATAACGCACGAGCTTTACGTTAACGTAAACTTCCTGTAAGGTTACTGTATTATATAAAAATAGAGTTTTTCATGCCCCAATCAAAAGCACCGACTTTTTCAATCAGTGACCTTTCTAAAGAATTCGATATCACAACGCGTAGTATTCGTTTTTACGAAGATCAAGGTTTACTTGCACCAACTCGAAAAGGGCAAACTCGAATTTATAACCAAAGAGACAAAGTTCGACTAAAGTTAATTCTACGCGGAAAACGTTTAGGGTTTTCATTAGCAGAAACTGGGCGGATTTTTGAATTATACGATTTAGATAATACTAGCGCCAGCCAGTTGAAAGTGATGATGGATATTATCGAACAGAAAAAATCAGATCTACACCAGCAACTTGACGATATAAAGGTGGTGTTGATGGAGTTAACTAATTTAGAAGAAAGTTGCCTAACAACACTGTCAGCTATCGAAAAAAACGATACATAACTTATATAACAATAACTTTAAGTAGCTAAATAAGCTAAGGAAAAAACATGATTTCTACATTTTCATCTTTGAACTTTAATTTAGGCGAAACCGTCGAAATGATCCGCGACACGGTTAACGCTTTTTCTCGTGACGAAATAGCGCCTCGCGCAGAACAAATTGATATTGATAATGAATTTCCTAATGATTTATGGCGCAAATTTGGCGACTTAGGTTTATTAGGCATGACCGTTGACGAAGAATATGGCGGTTCTGGTTTAGGCTACTTAGAGCACATGGTTGCTATGCAAGAAATTTCACGCGCTTCTGCTTCTGTAGGTTTAAGTTACGGCGCTATGTCTAACCTTTGTTTAAATCAATTAAACAAAAATGGTTCACATGAACAAAAAGCTAAGTATTTACCGAAACTTTGTACTGGTGAACATATTGGCGCATTGGCAATGAGTGAACCAAACGCTGGTTCTGATGTTGTAAGCATGAAATTACGCGCAGAGAAAAAAGGCGACAAGTACATATTAAACGGCAATAAAATGTGGATCACCAATGGCCCAGATGCCAACGTTTATGTAATTTATGCAAAAACAGATACCTCTGCAGGTTCAAAAGGTATTACTGCCTTTATCGTTGAACGCGATTACCCAGGGTTTTCTCGTCATCAAAAACTAGACAAGTTAGGTATGCGTGGTTCAAATACCTGTGAATTAGTTTTCCAAGACTGTGAAGTTCCAGCGGAAAACATTTTAGGTGAAGAAGGCAAAGGCGTCCGCGTTTTAATGTCGGGCCTTGATTACGAACGTATCGTATTGACAGGTGGTCCATTAGGTATTATGGATGCATGTATGGACTTAGTTGTACCTTATATTCATGACCGCAAACAGTTTGGTCAATCAATTGGTGAGTTCCAATTAATTCAAGGTAAAGTTGCTGATATGTACACACAAATGAATGCGGCTAAATCTTATGCTTATTTATGTGCACAAGCTGCCGATCGCGGTGAAACTACGCGTAAAGATGCTGCTGGTGTTATTTTAGTTGCCGCTGAATTAGCAACAAAAATGGCGTTAGATGCCATTCAATTATTAGGCGGTAACGGTTACATCAATGAATTTCCAGCAGGTCGTTTATTACGTGACGCAAAGTTATATGAGATTGGCGCAGGTACTTCAGAAATTCGTCGTATGTTAATTGGTCGTGAGTTATTTGCTGAATCTAAATAACTGAAAAACTAGCGCTTAACCTATGTCCGTGACTTCATGCTAAATAGTATCGAGATCATGGCATAGGTTGAAGAGCAAAAGTTAGTGCCCTAATTTATAAAGAATAAAAAACAAAGGTAATACCGTGGCTAAAATAATTTCAAAAATCAATGTCCGCAGCCCTGATTTCATTGAAAACGCAGCGCATATGCAAGTGCAAGTTGACGATTTAAAAGAAAAACTAGAACAGATAAAATTAGGTGGCGGCGAACGCAGTCGTGAACGTCATTTATCTCGCGGTAAATTATTACCACGAGACAGAGTTAATGCCCTACTTGATGCAGGCTCTCCTTTTTTAGAACTATCTCAACTTGCCGCTCATGAAGTTTATGATGCAAATATTCCCGCCGCGGGAATTATTACTGGTATTGGCCGTGTTGGCGGACAAGAATGTATTATCGTCGCCAATGACGCTACGGTAAAAGGTGGAACGTATTTCCCACTGACTGTGAAAAAACATCTTCGCGCACAAACTATTGCCCAAGAAAATAACTTACCTTGTATTTATTTAGTCGACTCTGGTGGTGCTAACTTACCCAACCAAGACGAAGTTTTTCCTGATAAAGAACATTTTGGTCGTATTTTCTTTAACCAAGCCAATATGTCAGCGCAAGCGATCCCTCAAATAGCTGTAGTTATGGGGTCTTGTACCGCCGGTGGCGCTTATGTACCTGCGATGTCAGACGAATCTATTATTGTTAAAGAACAAGGCACAATATTTTTAGCTGGGCCGCCACTCGTAAAAGCAGCAACAGGTGAAGTAGTAAGTGCTGAAGACTTAGGTGGTGCAGATGTCCATTGTCGTACTTCCGGCGTGGCAGATCATTACGCACAAAATGACCACCATGCGTTAGAAATTGCAAGTAACATTGTTGGTAATTTAAATCGTGTAAAACCGGTAACAATGAATATTCAACCGATTGTTGAACCAGCATACGATGCACAAGAAATTTACGGCGTTGTACCAAAAGATTCTCGCCAACCCTTCGATATTCGTGAAATTATAGCCCGCGTTGTTGATGGTAGTAATTTTGATGAATTCAAAGCGCTTTATGGCACAACTCTCGTTTGTGGTTTCGCACGTATATTCGGCTACCCTGTTGGCATTGTTGCGAATAACGGCATTCTTTTTGGCGAATCTGCACAAAAGGGTGCCCATTTTATTGAGCTCTGTGCACAAAGAAAAATCCCACTGGTATTCTTACAAAATATTACCGGTTTTATGGTTGGCCAACAATATGAGGCTGGCGGTATCGCAAAACATGGCGCAAAAATGGTTACGGCTGTCGCTACAGCACAAGTTCCTAAGTTTACTATATTAATCGGTGGTAGTTTCGGTGCAGGAAACTACGGCATGTGTGGACGCGCTTACGATCCTCGTTTCTTATTTATGTGGCCAAATGCACGTATTTCAGTAATGGGCGGCGAACAAGCAGCGGGCGTTTTGGCACAAGTTAAGCGCGACCAAAAAGACAAACTCGGTGAAACGTGGAGCGAGCAAGAAGAAAATGACTTCAAACAACCTATTATTGACTCCTACGAACATCAAGGTCACCCGTACTATGCCTCCGCTCGTTTATGGGACGATGGTATTATCGACCCCGCTGATACACGACAAGTGTTAGGCCTAGCAATTTCGGCATCGCTTAATAAACCGATTGAGGATACCAAGTTCGGTATCTTCAGAATGTAGGAGTATTGAATTTGACTACATTAAAAGAAATCACCACTGGCTCTGTATTATTTAACGTAGATCGTTATGGCGTGGCAACGGTAACGTTAAATAATCCCGATAAACACAATGCCTTTGACGATAAGATAATTGCTCAGCTCACCATAATTTTTATGGATATAGCCAAACGCGACGATATCAAGGTTATGATCCTAGCATCAACCGGAAAAAGTTTTTCTGCCGGTGCAGATTTAGGCTGGATGAAGCGCATGGCAAGTTACTCTTATGAGGAAAACTTAAAGGACGCCAATGCCTTAGCCAATATGTTAAAAGCATTAAACTTTTTGCCACAAACAACTATTGCTCAAATACAAGGGGCCGCTTTTGGTGGTGCAGTTGGATTAGCCAGTTGTTGCGATATAGTTATTGCCAGCAATAAAGCTAGCTTTTGTTTAAGTGAAGTTAAGCTAGGTTTAATTCCTGCAACGATAAGCCCCTATGTGGTTAATGCTATAGGACAAAAAGCGAGTCGTCGCTACTTCCAAACTGCAGAACGTTTTTTTGCTGATAAAGCTCAACAATTAGGCTTAGTTGATGAGCTTGTCACTTTAGCAGAGTTGGAAAACAGCGTAGTTAATATGGTAAGAACCATACTTAGCAACGGTCCACAAGCAGTTCGTCAAGCCAAGCAATTAGCTTTAGATGTTGCTTATCAAGAAATAAATGATGCATTACTCAGTATTACCAGCGAACGCATTGCCTCAATTCGCGTTTCAGAAGAAGGCCAAGAAGGCTTAAGCGCTTTTTTTGAAAAACGCCCAGCAAGCTGGCAAAAAGAACCGACGAGTGAAGGATAAAACATGACTCAATTAACAAATAAAAACGCTAAAATGTTTACTAAAATTCTTATTGCAAACCGTGGTGAAATCGCCTGTCGTGTCATAAAAACAGCGCGTAAAATGGGTATTTTAACGGTTGCGGTATACTCTGATGCCGATGCTGACTCACTACATGTAAATATGGCTGATGAAGCTATTTACCTTGGACCATCACCTTCTCGCGAAAGTTACTTATTATCAGAAAAAGTAATCGAAGCAGCAAAACGTACCAGCGCTCAAGCTATTCATCCTGGTTATGGTTTCTTGTCTGAAAATGCTGATTTCTGCCGCATGTGTACTGACGAAAACATTACCTTTATTGGCCCTCCCGTTGCAGCAATCGAAGCGATGGGCTCAAAGTCTGCCGCTAAAAACATCATGGAAAAAGCCAATGTACCTTTAGTACCAGGATATCATGGTGACGATCAATCGGAAGCGATTATTAAAAAATCTGCCGACGATATGGGTTACCCGGTATTGCTAAAAGCGACTGCTGGCGGCGGTGGTAAAGGGATGCGTCAAGTATGGAGTGAAAGTGAATTTAGTGAAGGTTTTTCTGCAGCAAAACGTGAAGCTATGTCATCCTTTGGTGACGACAGAATGCTGGTTGAAAAATACTTAACCCAACCACGACACGTTGAAATTCAGGTGTTTTGTGATAATCATGACCATGCTGTTTACTTATTTGAACGTGACTGCTCGGTACAACGTCGTCATCAGAAAGTGATTGAAGAAGCACCAGCATTTGGCATGACTGAAGACTTACGCAAAGCTATGGGTGAATCAGCGATAAAATCAGCACAAGCTATCGGGTATCAAGGTGCTGGTACTGTTGAATTTTTACTTGATGTCGATGGTTCATTCTACTTTATGGAAATGAATACTCGCCTACAAGTTGAACACCCTGTTACTGAAATGATCAGCGGACAAGATCTAGTCGAATGGCAGTTAAGAGTCGCTGCAGGAGAAGTTTTACCAAAAACACAAGAACAGCTCGTCATTAAAGGCCATGCGTTTGAAGCACGTATTTACGCTGAAGACCCCAATAATGATTTTTTACCGGCAACTGGCACATTAGACTTTTTACAACCTCCGGTGGAAAGCGAACATGTAAGAGTAGATACAGGTGTGCGTCAAGGTGATGACGTCAGCGTATTTTACGATCCTATGATAGCTAAATTGATTGTTTGGGACGAAAGTCGCGAAAAAGCATTACAACGTTTAACAAAAGCACTGTCGGAATATCGTATTAATGGTGTTACGACCAATATCGATTTTCTTTATAATGTCGCTACATCAAAGCCATTCATCAATGAAGAAATTGATACCAGTTTTATTGAGAAATACGACAGTGAAATATTTCACGATGACAAACAAACACTCGCTGATGAATTACCCATGGCTGCCTTATACTTAGTTCTTGCCCTTGCTGATAACGCAAAGCAAACAGCCGCAACAACTACCGACCCTTATTCCCCTTGGAATAACACAAATGCATGGCGTTCAAATGAAGCGCATATTCATCAATTAGTGTTATCGCATAACGACGTCGAATTCACAGTTACGGTTGAACAAAAGCGCCACAGTAATAAAAGCTACTATTTAATTTCTGTAGGCGAGCGTACCGTTGATTGTCAAGGCAGAATTGATGCCGATACGTTACATGTCAGTATTGACGGTTATCGTAGCCAAGCAACCATAGCTCATAATATTTCTAATTCAGGCGACCAAATCAGTTTGTACCGCCAGAACGGTGTCTTTAATTTTGTTCACCTTAAACCTGATTGCGGTGATAACAATGACAACGAAAATCATGGCGGTTTAGTTGCGCCGATGAACGGCACTATGGTTAGTGTTTTAGTGAAAGCAGGCGATATAGTCACTAAAGGTCAATCGTTAATGATTATGGAGGCCATGAAAATGGAACATACCATTAAAGCGCCTGAAAATGGCACCGTTGAAACCTTGTTTTATAGTGAAGGTGAAATGGTTGATGGTGGCAGCGAGTTACTTGCTTTTACTGCTGAGGAAGCATAATGACTTCTCAATTTAACTGTATATTACCCAGACATGTAAAAATAGTTGAAGTTGGCCCTCGTGATGGTTTACAAAATGAGAAACAGCAAATAAGCGCAGAAGATAAAATAAAACTCATTGACTTACTTAGCGATGCGGGTGTTAGCTATATTGAAAGTGGCAGTTTTGTATCACCTAAATGGGTGCCACAAATGGCAACTTCAACGGATGTTTTTAAGGGGATTAACCGTAAAGACAATGTCACTTACGCAGCCTTAACTCCTAATATGAAAGGCTTTGAGGCTGCAGTAGCTGTTAACGCCAGTGAAGTCGCTATTTTTGGTGCAGCTTCTGAAGCATTTAGTCAAAAAAACATTAACTGCTCTATCGCAGAAAGTCTTGAACGCTTTGAGCCAATAATGTTAGCTGCGAAACAAGCCAATATTCCTGTGCGTGGTTATGTGTCCTGTGTTGTTGGTTGCCCTTATGAAGGTGATATCGATCCAGAGCAAGTTGCATCTGTTGCTGAAAAATTATACCAGATGGGTTGCTATGAAATATCACTTGGCGACACCGTTGGTGTTGGTACACCGGCAAGCGTACAAAAGATGTTACAAGCCGTTAGCGCACGTGTACCAACGGCTAAGCTAGCCGTTCATTTTCATGATACCTATGGACAGGCGTTAACTAACATTTACACTGCTTTGCAAAATGGCATTTCTGTTATCGACAGTTCCATTGCTGGATCAGGCGGTTGCCCTTATGCTAAGGGTGCTTCAGGTAACGTTGCCACTGAAGATGTTGTATACCTATTAAATGGTTTGAACATTAAGACAGATATAGATTTAAATAAACTGGTGAAAGCTGGCTGG
>Ga0209396_1000157_pt1 | contig 87791 bp, 54 predicted proteins | sample GOMGulsemesocosm_6_FD_184638 | JGI IMG/M metagenome (GOLD analysis project Ga0209396, IMG submission 184638) | Methane-oxidizing microbial communities from mesocosms in the Gulf of Mexico - GOM8C Gulf of Mexico (SPAdes) (version 2) | ecosystem: Environmental > Aquatic > Marine > Cold seeps... | reverse complement strand
TGGCTCCTCAACCTGGACTTGAACCAGGGACAAACGGATTAACAGTCCGTTGCTCTACCAACTGAGCTATTGAGGAACTATGTTTTGCCAAGCTGCTTGGCTAACGGGGCGGAATATTAAAGGGCACTTGCTAAACTGTCAACACAATATTTATAAAAAAATCATTTTTTTTGTTGTTTGATGGTTTTACAGACAAACCGTCCGAAATGAGAGCAACAATTGTAGTAACATTGGACAGCGAAAGTGTAATTAAATATGTGCTAATAGTTATCCACTGTTCCTGTGGATAACACTGTGTATTAATATGTAAATGTACGTAACACTTGATGTATAACAGCTATGCAAATTGATGTTAGTTAAAATGCACTGTAAAAAACTTCTATTATATCAATGGTTAATGTCTTTTTTTATGTAATTGGTTACTCTGCGGTTTGATTTTTGTTCAATATGTTTTTTATTATTTCCTGTGACTTATATAAATATTTAGTGTAAGTCAATCGATTAATGGCGGCAGAAACGTAGAAATTTATTGGGAAAAATAAATAACCTTGCTGAAATAAAAAATTTACATAGCGACTCTAATAACTATCTCTTACAATGCATGCTGCATTATATTCAAGTCATATGATTTAGTTAAAATTAGCAGTTAATTAGATTAGAAATTGACTTAAAAGAGTGGCTACTTTTGTGTGAAAATTAATAGTTCGACATAAATTGTTTCTATAAGCTGAATAAAAGTCCTGAAATAGCAGTGTAAATACCAATTTATTGGTGTCCATTTATCAAATAAAAATAGACTTAATGACAAAAATTAAAAACAAAAATCAAATAAATTTGCTTGAAGATCCTGTTGGTAGTACGTTGAAAAAAATGACCATTCCAATGATTTATGGCATGGTTTTATTGATGACTTTTAACTTAGTAGATACTTTTTTTGTAGGTTTATTAGGAACTCAACCACTAGCAGCAATTAGCTTTACTTTTCCGATAACATTCACCGTTATTAGTTTAACCATTGGTTTAGGCATTGGCACCTCTGCAGTCATAGCTAAAGCACTTGGAAAAGGTGATAAAGAATCAGCTAAAGACTCAGGAACTGCTGCTTTATATTTAGCAGCGGTTGTTGTTGCGTTGTTATCATACATTGGCTATTTATTCATTGATGAAATGTTCTTGATGTTAGGTGCTAGTAATAAGATGTTGCCTTTGATTCATCAGTATATGGATGTTTGGTTTATAGGTAGTGTTTGTCTTATTGGTCCGATGATTGGTAATGCAATTTTACGAGCTTCTGGGGATACTAAAACTCCGAGCATTATTATGGGGAGTGCAGGTTTAATTAACGCAATTTTAGATCCTATCCTAATTTTTGGTTTTGGCCCTATCCCTGCTATGGGGATTGAAGGAGCTGCAATTGCAACGCTTATCTCTTGGATATTTGGTTGTGGTTTAGTGATTAATATTGTTGCGAGAAGACGTCAATTAGTTCATACCCATTTAATTCCATTAAAAGAGTTTATTAATTCCTGTAAAGGTATTTTACATATAGGTTTACCTGCAGCTGGTGCAAACATGCTAACACCTATTGCAGCGGCGATATTAACGGCTATTGTCGCTAATTATGGAGAGTCAGCTGTTGCCGCCTTTGGAGTAGGCTCTCGTATTGAATCAATAGCCTGTCTCGTTGTACTCGCCCTTTCTATGACTTTACCTCCATTTATTAGCCAAAATTTTGGTGCAGGTAATATGCATCGAGTAGAAGAAAGTTTCAAAACTACGGTTAAATTTGTCATGTTATGGCAAACATTAATTTATGGCCTGTTAGTTCTTATTGCACCGTATATCGCCGATGCGTTTGCTAAAGAGCAAGCCGTTGCAGATATTATTGCATTATTTATCTATATTTTACCTTTAGGTTATGGTTTGCAAGGCATTATTATCTTAACTAATTCATCGTTTAATGCATTGCATAAGCCTATGGTGGCATTGATATTAAGCATTATTAGGCTTTTTGTATGTTACGTACCGGCGGCATATATAGGAAGTGTGTTATTTGGTTTGCAAGGGTTCTTTTTTGGTGCTTTATTGGGGAATTTTGTTATGGCTGGGATTTCATATCGACTTTTTTCAAAACAATTTTCTGACAATATCGATGAGAAAGAGGTCATTGCCTAATGAAAGCTATGGAGCTTGTTTCCGATTATATACCAAGCGGTGACCAACCGACGGCAATTGCAAAATTACTTGATGGTATTGATACCGGGTTAGCACATCAAACTTTATTAGGTGTTACGGGCTCGGGGAAAACATTTACTATTGCTAATGTCATTGCAACCTTAAATCGCCCGACTATGATGTTAGCGCCAAATAAAACGTTAGCGGCACAATTATATGGCGAGATGCGGGAGTTCTTTCCTAACAATGCCGTGGAATATTTTGTCTCTTATTATGATTATTATCAACCTGAAGCTTATGTACCGACAACAGATACTTTTATAGAAAAAGACGCTTCTGTCAATGAGCATATTGAACAGATGCGCTTATCGGCAACAAAAGCCTTGTTGGAGCGGAGAGATGTTATTATTGTTGCCTCAGTGTCGGCAATTTATGGCTTAGGTGATCCAGACTCTTACCTAAAAATGATGTTACATATTAGTCAAGGTGACATTATTAACCAACGGGATATATTGAGGCGATTAGCCGAGTTGCAATATACCCGTAACGACGTTGCCTTCCAACGAGCAACATATCGTGTTCGTGGTGATGTTATTGATATATTTCCTGCTGAGTCAGACCGATTAGCTATTCGTATCGAGCTTTTTGATGAAGAAATTGAACGTATCAGTCAATTTGACCCACTAACGGGCCAAGTAGAGCGAAAGTTGCCGCGGGTAACTATTTATCCGAAAACACACTATGCAACACCACGTGACAAAATAATAGCGGCTGTGGAGTCGATAAAAATTGAATTAAAACATCGCTCAGAACAATTAAAAGCAAATAACCGTTTAGTTGAAGAACAGCGTATTGTTCAACGTACACAATTTGATATTGAAATGATGACCGAACTTGGTTATTGCTCGGGAATTGAAAATTATTCACGCTACCTTTCTGGCCGTGAATCAGGAGAAGCTCCACCGACACTATTTGACTATTTACCGGATGATGGTTTATTAATTATTGATGAATCTCATGTTACCGTTCCACAAATTGGTGCTATGTATAAAGGTGACCGATCGCGAAAAGAAAATTTAGTTGAGTACGGCTTTAGACTTCCATCGGCACTAGATAACCGTCCAATGAAGTTTGATGAATTTGAAGCGTTAGCGCCACAAACAATTTATGTATCAGCAACACCAAGTAACTATGAAATAGAAAAATCAGATGGTGATATAGCACAACAAGTTGTCAGACCTACAGGCTTACTTGATCCTGTTATTGAAGTCAGGCCAGTTGAAACACAAGTTGATGATTTATTATCTGAAATAAGAAAACGTGTCGCCATTGATGAGCGAGTTTTGGCAACAACTTTGACAAAAAGAATGGCAGAAGATCTAACTGATTATCTTGATGAACATAACATTAAAGCGCGTTATCTACATTCGGATGTTGATACGGTTGAACGTGTCGAAATTATTCGTGATTTTCGTTTGGGAAAATTTGATGTACTGGTAGGAATTAACTTGCTACGAGAAGGTCTAGATATGCCAGAGGTTTCGCTTGTGGCAATATTAGATGCCGATAAAGAAGGTTTTTTACGTTCCGAACGCTCCTTGATTCAAACCATTGGTCGTGCAGCTCGAAATATTAATGGTCGGGCAATTTTATATGCCGGAAAAATAACCGGCTCAATGCGAAAAGCCATTGATGAAACAGAACGTCGTAGAGAAAAGCAGCATCAGTATAATATTGATAATAATATTACCCCACAAGGAGTGAAGAGAAAAATTACTGATGTAATGGAGCTCGGTTCAGGCACAGTACAGGGGCAAGCTTATCAGAAAGTGGCGGAAAGTCAGGCTGAATATAAAATACTAAGTACCACTGAAATCGATCAAAAAATTAAGAAGCTTGAACATGCAATGCTAAATCATGCACAAAACCTTGAATTTGAACAAGCTGCCGCATTGCGAGATGAAATTGCACAATTAAGGCTACAGCAACTATCTACTTAAATTTAATCATGTCATCATGATTTATAAAGTATTACTTCACTTCAGAAACACTATAGTGGCCAATGATGTTAGCAATAGCATCATTGGTACAATGAGAAAGATGGCTAATGTCATCAATTATTTTGTCTTGAATATCCAATGGAAATAACATTAATTGCTCAAGATATAAGTGCGCCTGAACTTCATTATTATTATTAATAAATTCAGCCAAACGACTTGCATGATTTCTCCATATACTACTCATTGTAAACCTCATCATAAAATTTAATTCCCTTTAAGCCTAGTACATACGGGCTCTTCGCTTATATGGAAATATTCTCAAAAATAATTAAAAGTTATAAAATAATATAAAAAAATCTATTTGATTGCTTTTAGTTATATTAGTCATTGTTATTTAGTTGAAATTTTTCTAATCGATATAAAAAGGCTTTATATGACATTTGCAAGTATTTTGCTGCTTTTGTACGATTCCCTTGATGAAGTTTTAAAGATTGAGCCAAGCAGTCTCGCTCAAATAGCTCCCAACAGAAGCTTTCAGCAGGCATTTTAAAATTAAATTGTTTATTGCTAAGTGCATTATTATTGACGTTCAGGTTTAACTCCTCTTCATCCGATAACAGTACAAAGCGTTCAATTTTATTTGAAAGTTCACGTACATTACCTGGCCAATGATAATCTAACAATTTTCGATAAGCCTTACTTGATAACGTTGGAACTTGACAATTATGTTGTTTTGAATGCACTTGGATAAAGTGCTCGGTTAATACGCCTATATCTTGCTGACGTTCTCTAAGTGCTGGCATTTTTATGGGCACAACATTAAGCCGATAATATAAGTCTTCTCGAAAGCCTCCTTGTTGTACTTCATATTCGAGATCTTTATGGGTAGCGGCAATGACTCTAATATCTAATTTTAATTCTTGATTACTGCCCAAACGTGTAATGCATCCTTCTTGTAAAAAACGTAATAAATGTGCTTGTAAACTAGGTGATAATTCCCCAATTTCATCAAGAAATAATGTGCCGTGATTTGCGGCTTCAAACCTACCAATTTTAGTGATATTTGCGCCAGTATAAGCGCCTTTCTCTGCACCAAATAACTCAGCTTCGGCGATAGACTCAGCGATAGCACCACAGTTGATGGCAATAAATTTTTCAAGGCATCGATTTGAACTATCATGTAAAGCACGAGCTGCAAGTTCTTTGCCGGTACCACTTTCTCCTAATATTAGTACGGTAGCGTTAGTTGCTGAAAGTTTATCAATACGTTGATAAACTTTTTGCATACAAGGTGCTTTTCCAACCAAACCAATAAGTTGCTTTTGTTCACTGAGTTGGGCTGTTAAAGAGGTGTTCTTCCGGCGTAATTGTTGAGCCTTAAGTGCCTTATCTATGGTTAATAATAACTCTTGTCGCTTAAATGGTTTTGGTAAATAATCGTCAGCGCCTTGTTGTAGTGCGGTAACCGCATGATTAATAGTGCTGTAAGCTGTGGCGATAATAAATCCAAGTTCCGGAACATTCCTGCGAACATAATTAAGTAAATCTAGTCCAGATAACGTGCCTAGTTTCCAATCAGAAAAGACAACATCAAAAGACTGCTTTTTTATTAATAAAATAGCTTGTTCGACACTCTCAGCACTACTGATATTAAAATTGCTAGCGGATAAGATATCGCATATTAAAGCACGTTGATCAGGTTCGTCTTCAACCACCAAAATATTAACGTTTTCATTCATTTTATTGACCTATTTAGTGATAAAAGTTGCAGTGGCAGTACAGCCGTTTTCAGAGATATTGTTAGTTAAATTGATATTCCCTTGGTAATGCAGTGAAATTATACGTTTAGCAATATATAACCCCATCCCTGCTCCTTCTGGTTTTGTAGAAATATGGGGTTGGAATAATGTATCGTTAATGTCTTTATCTATGCCACTGCCATTATCGATAATACGTATCTCAAGTGTTATTTTATCTATGACTTGAGCATTGATATCAACAATACCATCTGTTAAACAAGCTTCTGCTGCATTAATGATTAAGGTATGTAAAATACTGCGAATTTCAGACTCTGCGCCATGTATACGTATTGTCGGTTCAATGCCTACCTTAAAGGTGATGGCTTGTTCCTGACATAACTTATATTCAAGTATAATGTCTTGAACAACAGCTAGTATTGGTACGTTCTCGTCTCTGTTGATACCTGTGGTTGTTAGCGTTAATAGTGATTTTATGTTTTTATCAATATGACTGATTTTATTTTGTACCGTTTTTAATAAAGTCGAACGTTTATCGCTGGACAGGCTGTTTTCTGACAATTGTTCAATAGATAAGCCAATAGTATGGATAGGGTTTCTTAAAGAATGAGCAAGGCCTCGGCTTACTTCGCCAAGTTCAGCTAAGTGCGCTATTTCACTATGTTGTTGCTCTGCCTGTGTTAGTTCATCTAAACGAGATACCATATGATTGAAATGTGAAATAGTTGCTCTAATTTCTTTAACACCTTGTTCAGGTACTTGATGTTGATAATCACCAAGTGCAAGCTTTTTAAAGCCATTACTTAATTGTATTAGTGGTTTATTAAATTGAATACTTAACCAGAAAGCAAATACTAAGGCAACGATACAACAAATGATTAAAATAGCTTTTATGTAGTCAATTAAGTTTTGAGTTTTACTTTTTATCTGATGTTTTTCAACCCATTGGTGGCTGACCATTTTTGGACTTTTAAAGACAAAAGCTTGACTATCGTCACTGGCAAATATTTTAATTTGTTGGTCATGTATCGTGTTAATCAGTGTTTTAAGTTCTTTTTTTAATACAATGTTATCTATATGGGCTGCAGTGTCATTATCGCTAGCTACTCCTTCCAACTTTTCTTGATGTTCAAAATGAACACTAATATCCATAGTGTTATCTTTAACTTGTTCATACTCAGTAAAAGTCTTGTTAGCTATGTTTTTGTTGCCTATTTTATTGTTTTCTGTATTTTTAATAGTTGGTAAAGCAAATACTTCTATATGTTCTTCAATCACTTTTTCATCAAAGTTTGACTGTTTATGAATGACTCTATGATTAAATGAATTTTTATCTAAACCCTTATCATCTATTTTCTGAAAAGCCATATCAATTGCCTGCTCACTTAAATGTCGGGCTTTTACTTCAACTTCTTGCGCCAAATTTTGCTCTATCCAATAAACAAGAAATAATTGAGTAATGGTGAGCAATACAATTAAGCTACCAACTAAGGCAAATAGATAACTACGCAGTGACATGATGATCCGTTTATTATGGGATTAAACCGATATCAGTGTATCAAATATAATGCCAAGAGTAGTTGTAAAAAAACCTTTGTAAAACAGAGGTATGCTTGTCAACGTATGTTCATAAAATGTAGAAATCCTGATATCAGGATATTTATGTCCTGATATCAGTAATTGTTGAATAAATAAATGTCGTTAATTCATCTCATCATGTTGTAATTATTGATAAAAATTAATTGGTACAATTATCGCAATGACCTTGATGATATTAAAATATAACAAAAATTATTCAGAGGAAAGACAATGAAATTTTTTAATAAAACATCTTTAGCATTGGCGCTATCTTTATTAGGTGTTGCAAGTACTATGTCAGCCTTGGCTCTAACGACAGACCACAATGAACAACACCATGACGTAATGGTTGAAGCAGAAGAAGGGCCGAGTGCAAAAATAATGATAAGTATAGATGGTGAAGTTAATCATTTAACTGTATCTAAGCAAGCGTTGAAAAATAAAGAACTACTTGCAGAAGAACTTGCAAATGAACCAGCAGAAGTTCGTGAGAAGCTACTATCAGCGCTTGGTGGCTTACACATAAACAGTGAAAACATGCATATCAAACACCATCAAGTTGAAGGAGACATAGAGGAGCAACGAGTTGTGATTATGACGATGGACGACGAAATACATCATGACAAAAATATGATGGTAAAGGTGGTTAAAGATATGTCTCAATTACATATTGATAGCTCAAAACACGGAGGTTTTGAATTTCTAAGTGGTGGAAAAATACCAGCAGAGAGTATTATTCGTCTATTATCACATGGAAAATATAGCGCTGAAGAATTAGATAAATTACAGCAAGCAATCGACTCAAAGCGCTAAGAATTCGATGTAATTAGCCATAGGCATATTGTTAAAATATCTTGATAACCATTAGCTTAATAACCAATCGCTTAATTAAGTACTAAACATTCATAGTGCTTAATTAAGTACGGATTGACTATTAATGTTAAAATCATAAACGTGTAAATCCGTTGCAGATGAACAATTAAAATATTGTTTTGTATAGCTATCAATTGTTGGCAAAACGTCCAAATGACGAGTGTAAAACTCTTGCAGACCGCCTTAATGATTTTGGCAAGTGAATATCCATTATCTTAAGTTTCGCTGAGTTGGAAGTGATTTATTGGAATCGTTATTACCTAGTTAACCAGAACTTGGAATAAGCAATATTTGCTCAATTAAGCATTTTGTCCTTAAAACTTACCCTCATTAAAATTTGAACCCTAAATTAAATTGATTGGCATTATGAATTAACGAGAAAAGTTCATCTTGGCATAACCGCGTGGGTATTTAGGCGCCATGATACTAGCGATAGTTTAAGCATCTTTTGTAGCAAGAGTAAAAGTATGATCAATTTTTTATGGACTTCCTCTCGGGATTGATTCGATGTGTAGCCTGTAAAAACGGCTATTTATATTTAGTATATTGAAGAATTTAAAAAACATATCTAACTGGAAAATTAACTCGACACATCTATACTTTTGAAGGAAGAAAAAAGAATAAATACAAAGAGCTATTAAGCAGGGAGAAAGTGCGCCGTGGCGACATCATCAGAATTTCAAAAGTTTCTTATTGATTCATTAATGACAATTCACTCTGGTAACAGAAAAAATATCGACTTTGAACAATTTAAATTCAATAAACATCAAGTTGAAACAGTAGCGCAATTAAAGGAAGTAGTGAAACGATTTGACGGTATGATTGATAAAAAAGAAGCCAAACGTTTACAGGAAATATCAGAGCAAAAGACGCAAGCATTGATAAGTTCAGCCCTTGACCCGATCATAACCATTACCGCTAAAGGTATAATAGAATCGGTTAACCCATCTTTCACACAAATGTTTCTCTATGAGCCAAGCGAGGTCATGGGGAAAAACGTTAAAATGTTGATGCCTCAGCCTTTTCATAGTGAACATGATGGTTATTTAGAAAATTACCAAAATACTGGAACAAGGAAGATTATTGGTTTAGGCCGCGAAGTCACAGCCCAAAGAAAAGATGGTTCAATTTTTCCAATTCATTTATCAGTAAGTGAATATGCAATCGGCAATGAAAAATTATTTACAGGCATAGTGCGCGACTTAACTGCACAAAAAGAAGCCGAGCGTTTACAGGAAATCTCAGAGCAAAAAAACCAAGCACTGATAAGTTCTGCCCTTGACCCAATTATTACCATTACAGCCAAAGGGATTATCGAAACGGTCAATCCATCTTTCACACAAATGTTTCTCTATGAACCCAGCGAAGTCATAGGTAAGAATATTAAAATGCTGATGCCTCAGCCTTTTCATAGTGAACACGACGGTTATTTAGAAAATTATCAGAAAACTGGAAAGAGGAAAATTATTGGTGTTGGACGAGAAGTCATTGCCCAAAGAAAGGACGGTACGACTTTTCCTATTCATTTGTCAGTAAGTGAATATGCCATTGGTGACGAAAAACTATTTACTGGTATAATTAGAGACTTAACTGAAATAAAAGATAATGAGGCGTATTTAGAAGAATTAGTTGAAGTTGCAGATACCTTATCAAAAGGCAATTACACTAAATCGATCGAACCCAAAAACGATCAAGACAAGCTAGGCATAGCACTTAAAAATATGACTAAAATTCTGAAAAATATTTCAGAAGTTGCGAATAGAATGTCTCAAGGTGATACTTCTTTAAAAGTGCCTGAACAAAGTAAAGATGATCTATTGGCGCAATCAATTAATCAAATGACAAGTTGGTTTGATGAAGTTACGCGGCAAGCGGATGTCATTGCCCAAGGGGATTATTCTGCCGAAGTGAAACCACGTAGTGATAATGATGCATTAGGTAAAGCCTTATTCTTAATGACGCAGAGCTTACGAGAAGCGGGAGAAATTTGTAATGCTATTGCCCAAGGAGACTTAACAAACAAGGTTCAAATCAAAGGTAAAGATGACCAATTGGCGATGGCGATTAATCAAATTGTTGATAATTTAGATGAAACCGCCAAACAAGCGGATGTCATTGCCGAAGGGGACTATTCTGCCGAAATACAACCTCGCACTGATAAAGATGCATTAGGTAAAGCTTTATACTCAATGACGCAGAGTTTACGAGAAGCGGCTACTATTTGTGATGTCATCGCTAAAGGTGACTATACAGTCGACATTCAGCCAAAAAGTGAACGAGACCAATTAGGAAAGTCTCTATCGCTAATGACCAAAAACCTACGAGATGTCACCAATAAAAGTAAACGGGAAGATTGGATAAAGACGGGTCAAGCTGACTTGACCCGCGCGATGCGTGGCGAACAAACCCTAACAGATTTGACCGAGCAGATAATTACCTATATTGCTAAATATACAGGCTCACAAGTTGGTGTTTTATATCTCGCCGACGAAGCTCGTAATTTGTCCCTATCCAGTAGTTATGCATATCAACGTCGTAAAAACCTTTCAGATAAAATTGCCGTTGGCGAAGGAATCGTAGGCCAAGCTGTTAAAGAAAAGCAAACGATTATGGTCGAGAATGTACCTGAAGATTATATCAGTGTTAATTCGGGTCTTGGACAAGCCTCGCCTAATAACCTAATGGTATCACCAATATTACTCGAAGGTTCGGTAAAGGGGGCGATTGAAATAGGCCGTTTTGGTGAATTTGATGACAAGACCATAGAGTTACTAGAAAGATCAAATGAGAGCATTGCTATGGCAATTAATAGTGCTGATGTGCGTGTTAAAATGCAGGACTTATTAGAAGAAGCACAACGTAGTAGTGAAGAATTACAAACACAGCAAGAAGAGTTGCGAGCCTCTAATGAAGAACTTGAAGAACAAACAAAAACCATTCGAAAATCAGAAGCCGGTTTAAAAGCACAACAAGAAGCGTTACAAGCATCTAACGAAGAGTTAGAAGAGAAAACAGAATATTTACAACAACAAAAACAAGAAATATTGGAAAAAAACATCAGAATTGAACAATCGAAAAAGCAACTTGTAGAAAAGGCCAAAGAATTAGAAGTTACTAGTAAATACAAATCAGAATTTCTCGCCAATATGTCCCATGAGTTGAGAACGCCATTAAATAGCTTGCTGATCTTGTCAGATATGTTGTCACAAAATAAAGACGGAAATTTAACCGAAAAACAATTTGAGTCAGCCAAAATTATTCATCAAGGAGGCAAAGATCTACTCTGTCTAATTAATGATATTTTAGACCTCTCCAAAGTTGAATCAGGTAAATTAACGTTAGAAATTGAAAACATTGAACTCAATCAGCTCGAAAGCAGTATTTGTTCGCAGTTCGAGCCGTTAACTCACAATAAAGATTTTGAATTTATCAGTGAACTTGCTGCCGACTTACCTAAAACCATTCAAACAGACCAAATGCGTACACTACAAATATTGAAAAATTTACTGTCAAATGCCTTTAAATTCACCGAGCAAGGTAGTGTTGTTTTGCGTATTTTTGTACCTAACGCAGACCTTGTCTTTAAACAAAAACATTTAAATAACCAAAATTGTATTGGCTTTAGTGTAGCCGATACCGGTATCGGTATAGAGGAAAATAAACAGCGTCTGATTTTTGAAGCGTTTCAACAAGCTGATGGCTCGACGAGTAGAAGGTTTGGTGGCACGGGGTTGGGTTTAACCATATCAAGAGAGCTCTGTCGTTTACTCGGTGGAGAGCTGCAACTTTGTAGTGAATATAATAAAGGCAGTACTTTTACGGTTTATCTGCCGTTGCTTAATGATGGCGAGCTCGGGAATTTAGATGTTGAACATATTAACACGGCCAGTACGCCCCAACACCAAGAGAAAGAACAAGTTGTTACACCGATAACCTTACCTGCTGTCGAAACCAGTGGCTATGTTGCTCCTATATTTATCGAAGACGATAGAGCTATGATTAAACCGATTGATAAAACCATATTAATCATTGAAAACGACAAAGACTTTTCAAGTGTGCTTAAAGGTATTTCAAAAGATAAAGGTTATAAAGTCATTGTCGCGGGTGATGGCAAAAGTGCTTTGCATTTGGCAGCAAAATATCAACCTAGCGCTATCATTTTAGATTTAGAATTACCGGATTTAGATAGCACTAAGGTATTGGCTATGTTTAAGTCTGACTTAACTACCAGACATATTCCAATACATCTTATTTCAGCGAGTGAAGAGCTAGTTGATGCTAAATATCATGGTGCCTTAGGGGTATTAAAAAGGCCAACATCTGTTACTGAACTTAATAAAGTTTTTGCCATATTTGATGAAATACTCGATGGAAAACCTAAACAACTGATGATTATTGATGACAATGAAAACCATTGCCATAGTTTAAGGCTACTTTTGGAAAATGACTCGATTGAAATTACTGAGGTTTATTCGGGGGAACAAGCAATAGATCTAATGAAGAAAATACAATTTGACTGCATCGTATTAGACTTACACTTACCTGGTATTAGTGGTCAGGAGTTTTTACAGAAAATAAAAGAAGATAAAACAGGTAAGTTACCGTCTGTGGTGATTCATACGGGGATTGAGCTTAGTGAAGAGCAATATACAAAATTAAATCATTATACCGACAAAATAATCATTAAAGGTGAGGTCTCTAATGAACGTTTAATGGATGAAGTCATGCTGTTTTTACATCAAACAGCTTTATCACTGCCAGATACACAACGCCAAGCTATTCAAATGTTACATAACGAAGAAAGCTTTTTTGACGGCCGTACTGTGTTGTTAGTTGATGATGACCTACGTAATAGTTTTGCGCTTACGGCGGTTTTGGAAGAAAAAGGATTGAACGTCATTATAGCCGCAAATGGGCTTAAGGCATTGGAAGAATTAGAGAAAAATGACAATGTCGAAGTGATCTTAATGGATATTATGATGCCTGTGATGGATGGTTATGAAGCGATGAAAGAAATTCGTGCCCAAGATAAATATAAGGAACTGCCTATTATCGCGTTAACAGCAAAAGCAATGGCTGAAGATAAAACAAAATGTCTCGCAGCAGGAGCTAACGACTACATGAATAAACCGGTTAAAATGGATGAACTATTAGCTTTATTAAAAGTATCAATAGTATAGGGAAAAATAATGGAGTTGACCGAAATAGCAGAAATTGAAATAGATATCTTACTCGATGCTATTCGACGACGTTATGATTATGATTTTAGTCATTATGCTAGATCCAGTTTGAAAAGGCGGGTCAACGGATTGTTAATAAAAGAAAAATTAGATATGCCTTACCAACTCATCCCTAGAATCTTATATGATGAACAGGTATTTAATCGTTTTTTGTCGGAGTTATCGGTAACTGTCACCGAAATGTATCGTGACCCTGAGTTTTTCTTCAATTTGCTGGAGTCTATTTTTCCGGTACTCGATACTTATCCATATTTTAAAATTTGGCATGCCGGTTGTGCAACCGGTGAAGAGGCATACTCATTAGCTATCTTGTTGAAAGAGGCTGGCTTGCTTAGTCGCGCCAAAATTTATGCGACGGATTACAATAATAAATCAATCGATATCGCCAAGAAAGGTCTTTATAGCGCCGAAAATATTGAAGCAAACAATAAAAGCTATTTGAAAGCCGGTGGTAAAAAGTGTTTTTCTGATTATTACACAAAGCATTACGATGCTATTAAATTTGATGATGAATTGAGAAGTACCATCACTTTTGCTTATCATAATCTGATCAAAGATGGTGTATTTGGTGAAATGAACTTGATCATATGCCGCAATGTATTTATTTATTTTGATAATGAATTACAAAATGATGTCTTACGTTTATTTAATGAAAGCATCATTAACAAGGGGTTTTTGTGTTTAGGCAACAAGGAGACTATTCGTTTTTCGATATTAAAAGATAAATACAATTCCCTATCTGAGAGAAACTCAATTTATCGAAAAAAATATTAAATATGGATAAAACTGATGAAAATTTTTCCGACTAATATTCAATGCATTGTCATTGGAGTTTCTTCAGGAGGTTTTGAAGCCCTTCATAAATTGCTCTCGCCGTTGCCAGAAAACTTTAACTTTCCCATTGTTATTGTCCAGCATAGGGCGTCAGATAATGATGGTTACTTAGCCCAACATCTTGATATCAACGCCGCGGTAGAAGTTAAAGATGTTATTGATAAAGAACCGATATGTTCTGGCATCGTCTATATAGCACCACCTGATTATCACTTACTGATAGAGCGAGGGCCTTGTTTTAGTTTATCACGAGATAACAAAGTAAATTATAGTAGACCTTCTATCGATGTACTCTTTAATAGCGCCGCTGATATATATAGAGGAACATGTTTAGCTATCATTTTAACGGGGAAGAACCAAGATGGTGCTTCAGGTTTGGCTAATATAGCAGCTGCAGGCGGCACAGCTATTGTACAAGACCCTAACAATGCTGAAGCGAGTGAAATGCCATGTGCGGCGATAAACAAAGTGCCTACAGCATGTGTATTAACACTACCTGAAATTATTGACTACTTAATCACACTTGACCAAAAATATTCTGTTTAAATTATCTTTCGCTTTGAAAGTTTTAGTAAAAACCTAAAATTACTGACTATACTCTTTAGAGTATGATTTCTCAAGGAAGGCTTATGGAGTTGAATACTCTGAGTAAGGTATTAATTGTCGATGATCTTGAAGTTAATCGATTTTCACTTGAAATGATTCTGACTCCGCTTAATATCACTATTATTCACGCCGATTCTGGTGAATGTGCTCTATCGCAGGTACTCAATCACGACTTTTCCGTAATTCTTATGGATGTGAAAATGCCAGGGTTAAGTGGTTATCAAACCGTGCAACTAATTCATCACAATAAAAGGTTCAAAAACATTCCGATCGTGATGATCACCGCCAGTGATAGAAACAATCTAAACCTTAATAAAGCTTATGAGTCAGGTGCCGTTGATTATGTGACAAAACCGATTGAGCCGATAGTGATCCTCAATAAGGTGCGCCAATTTGTTGAACAAGACCGCCTACATCGGATAGCAAAACAAGCAAAAATAGAAGCAGAAGAAAGTAAGTCGCGATTACAAGCATTGTTAAATTCTGCAGGTGAAGGTGTTATCGGTATCGATCTAAAAGGCGTGATAACTTTTGCTAACCCAAAAGCCTGCCGGATTCTTGAGATTGAACATGACAGCTTACTACATAGTAATTTACAGGGATTTTTTGTATCTAATCAAAATTCTGACCAGTCAAATGCAAGTAACTCACCGATACCTATTACTATCAATAAAGAAAAATTGTTGAATATTATCAACCATGGTAAGGATGCTAGTTCATGTAGTGAATGTTGGATTACCAAAAAAGGAAATATTTTTTACGTAGAGTTTACCAGTGACGTTGTTATTGATAAAAGTGGCAACACTATAGGCGGCGTTGTCATGTTTCAAAACATCAATCAACGTAAAGAGAATGAACAAAAATTACATCATTTAGCTAACTATGATTCACTTACAGACTTGGCAAATAGAGCGTACTTTTATGATACCTTAGAAAAAATGATTATTAGGACACTGCGGTCAAAGGCTTCATTAGCTGTTTTGTTTATCGACCTTGATCATTTTAAAGTTGTTAATGACCAATACGGACACGATGTTGGTGATATCTTGTTGCAATATATTAGCGTAATGCTGCGTAATTGTGTGAGAGAAGGGGATCTCATTGCGCGTATGGGAGGCGATGAATTTGCAATTATACTCTATGACATAGTTGATGCTCATGGTATGGCGAATGTTGCACAAAAAATATTGGATAAAGCTGATGAAACTATCGATATACAAGGAACAAAATTAAGTGTCAGCGTTAGTATTGGTATTGCTTATTATGACGGCACATCCATGACTATGGAAGAATTGCTGAAATCGGCCGATACCGCTATGTATAGTGCAAAATTACAAGGGCGTAATAACTTTCAGTTTTTTTCCCCTAGCATGCATGAAAAAGTACAAGAAAAGCAACGTCTTCAATTTATGTTGGAACATGCGATTATAAATCAAGAGCTTTCTGTCGTATATCAACCGCAAGTATCATTACATCAAAATAATATTGTCGGCTGTGAGGCATTATTGCGCTGGCAGCCTAAAGAGGGACCTGCAATAAGCCCAGATAAGTTTATTCCTATTGCAGAAGAGACAGGTCAAATAGAAAAGTTAGGAGAATGGGTTTTAAACGAAGTTTGTCGACAAGTTGCTCAATGGAATAAAAAAATTGATTTTGCAGAATTCACAGTCTCTATTAATGTTTCGGTCCTCCAGTTAACAACAGATAAATTCACTAACACATTAAATAAGTCGTTAAAAGTACATGATATTTCACCGAAACAAATAGAGATCGAAGTAACAGAAACAGCAATGACAACTAACTATAACAAGTTAGTTGAAGAACTAGAGAAAATTCATCAGTTGGGTGTTACTATCTCAATGGACGATTTTGGCACAGGGCACGCTTCTCTTGATAATTTACGGAAATTACCACTAGATAAAATAAAAATAGATCGCAGCTTTATCCAAGATATAGGTATTGATGAATGTGATGAAGATATTACTAAAGTTATCATTGCTATTGCAAAAAAGCTAAACTTAGCACTGGTTGCTGAAGGTGTTGAAACAGTAGAACAATTAATATTTCTGTCGGCTGAAGACTGCGATATTATTCAAGGTTATTATTTCAGTAAACCAGTGACACCGGAAAAATTATTTAGCTATCTACAGGATAATGACGATCTATTTAATGAAAAATTCAAAGATTATCGTTTGTTTTTAGATAATTAACATAAACTTGTTGAATCAAAAACACAGAAATAAATGTATTAGTATCCGTTGAGATAAGACAATAAAACCCATTTTGTTTTTTTGATAACTGCCTGTTATCTATTTATAATAGTTCTTTAATATATTTTTCAATAGCTATTGGCTTTGTTAGTGGTGAAAATCGCTTCACTACCTGACCATTTTTATTAATAAGAAATTTGGTGAAATTCCATTTTATGTTTTTAGTTCCGAGTATTCCTGGTGCTTGGTTTTTTAAGAAATTGAATAACGGCAGCGCATTTTCGCCATTAACATCAATTTTACCAAATAATTCAAATGTAATATTAAATTGTAAATCACAAAACGATTTTATTTCTTCATTACTGGCTTTTTCTTGTTGCTTAAATTGATTACATGGAAAGGCAAGTATCTGCAAACCTTGTTGATGAAAGTCATCATGTAATTGTTGTAAACCCTTGTATTGTGGCGTGAAACCACAAGCACTTGCTGTATTTACAATTAAGACTACTTTATCTGTATATTTTGAAAAATCGATAGCTTCACCGCGATAATCAGTTGCTTCAAATTGGTATATAGATCCAGTCATTTTGTTATAGAGTTCGCAATTATATTTTGCACAATATAGTTTATTGATTATGTTTTATCAATTATTTAACGTTATAACGGTTGTTTGGTTTTTTGAGATTTTGTAGAATTGGTACTGCACGTCTCTTGCGTGTAATAAATTATTTGAGGGATATTAATCATGAAGCGAGTTGCATTTATAGGCTTAGGCGTTATGGGTTATCCCATGGCTGGGCATCTACAAAAGTCTGGCTATGATGTCTGTGTTTATAATCGTAGTCCTGATAAAGCACGTAAATGGCAACGAGAATTTGGTGGTAATATCGCAAGTACTCCAGCATTAGCTGCAAAAAATTGTGAAATTGTATTTTGCTGTGTAGGTAATGATGATGATGTCCGTTCGGTCGCTTTAGGTGAAAGTGGGATAATAGCAGGGTTAAGTGTTGGCGCTATTTTTGTTGATCATACTACCGCTTCTGCTGAATTAGCTCGAGAGCTTAATGAAACGGCTATAATACAAGGAAAATACTTTTTAGATGCGCCAATCTCAGGCGGACAAGCCGGCGCTGAAAATGGTGTACTAACTATTATGTGTGGTGGAGAGCAAGATGTTTTTGATCAAGCATCACCTATAATGGATGCCTATGCGCGTTTTAGTCAGTTAATGGGAGTCAGTGGTTGCGGTCAATTAGCTAAAATGGTTAATCAAATTTGCTTTGTTAATACAGTACAAGGTCTTGCTGAAGGTTTAAATTTTGCGCAAAAAGCAGGCTTAGATACTGATAAACTTATTGAAACTATCTCTAAAGGGGCGGCGGGTTCATGGCAAATGGACAATCGAGGTAAAACAATGTGTGATCGTGAATTTGACTTTGGTTTTGCTGTTGATTGGGTTCGAAAAGATCTCGGTATGGCTTTTACTGAAGCTGAGAAAGTAGGGGCAGACTTAACCATCACAAAAAAACTAGACGGATATTACCAAGAAGTTCAAGAAAATGGCGGTAGCCGTTGGGATACTTCTAGTTTGATTTCTCGTTTTAAAAAATAATTACATTTTCAAATTGAGAAACTATTAAACTAAATAAAAGTTTCTCAAAATTAATGAAAAAATTCCTATATTGATTTCATTAATCGTTATTTATTTTTAGTAAAGCGTTTTAATTGCTTGTTAATATTTTTTGCTGCAGTATTAATTTCTGCAGCGATATTTAACATTTTTAGTGCATTGTCATTTGTTTCACTTGATACACCTTTAATGTTATCAATATTCTTATTTATTTCATCACTAACACTAGTTTGCTCTTCAGTTGCAGTGGCTATTTGTAGGTTTTGCTCTTGAATAGAAATAATAGAATGATCAACTGAGCTGATCATCTCAGTTGTTTCCTGAGCTTTCTGTTGGCTGATTAAGATACTTTCATTGCCTTGTTCAAATGTTTTAACAGCAGATTTTGCCCCAGATTGTAATTTTTCAATCATGGTATTAATTTCTTCCGTTGATACTTGTGTTCTGCTTGCTAAGGTTCTAACTTCATCTGCAACCACCGCGAAGCCTCTACCTTGTTCGCCAGCTCTAGCTGCTTCTATTGCGGCGTTAAGTGCTAAAAGGTTTGTTTGTTCTGCAATTCCTCGTATAACATCGAGTACGCTGCCTATATTTTGACTATCACTTTCAAGATTGTTAACAACTTCCGACGCTTCATGCATTTTTATTGATAATTCTTCAACTGACTTTAAATTAGCAGCAATAATCAATTGTCCTTGTTCTGTTTGTATATGGGTATTTTTACTATTTTCGGCAGTGCTCGCCGCGATGTCTGCCATTTCTTTAGTTGATGACATCATATCGTTCATTGATAATGCTAATTGTTCGGTAACTTCGTGCTGTTGCATGGAACCATTTTGTGTTTCTCTAGATACTGACTCCATGGTTTGTGTAGTGATAGTGAGTTGCTCAACTTGTTGGCTTATCAGGGTTAATGTTTTATTTAACTGCCCCATAAAGTGGTTAAAAGCAACGGCAATAACACCGATTTCATCTTTTGGATTTTCTTCAAGTCGTTGCGTTAAATCACTTTCACCGTTTGCTATTTCCGCTAATGCACTATGTACAGACCTTAAGCGGTTTGAAATTAACTTTCTGAACATAAAAAAGAGTAAACTAATTGTTGCCGTTAATGATACGACAACAATCAAAGCAATAGTAATACTGAGGGAAGCCGCATTTTTTAATTCTTCTTCAATAGGTATTTGAACCTCCAAAATACCTCTGACATCGTTGAGCTTCCAACCAACCTTCGGTGTATCAGGATGTTCGTTGTGACAATTTACACAACCTTGCGCAACCATCGTATCGGCAAGGGCTACTCTTACAACACTTTTTCCATTAATCACTTCAACTTTTGAAAAGTTACCTTTAGGGGTTCTATTCAACTTGTTCCATGCTTGTTGGCCAAAGTCATCTAGCTTTCTTTTTGCTCGATTTGGAAATGGGTAAGGACTATAAAGTTTTAAGGTAATAATGTTTTTTTGAGAAAATTCTTTACTAATATCATGAATGAATGTCGCAGGTAAGGGGATCTGATTACTGTTCTCTTTATGATTATAATGTGGGGAAAATTCATTACCAGAGAGTATTTTTTTTATAATGTTTTTAGTGTAGTAACCTCGGATGGTTTTATATTGTAAAACAGTGCTTTGCGCTGAATTTATGGCGCTTGATATGGTGTGTTGTTTGGTAACATTAGGTACATAATTGAGTAGTATAATGATAACAACAACAAGAATAATGACTAAAGGAGCAAAGAGCTTCGTACTGAGTTTACCTGCAAAAGTATTGTCCATAGTAATCGAGACATCGTTGATTGCCTTGATATTAACTATAGCTGAATAAAACAGTTTTTGTAGGTCATTAATTGTAGATAAATAATTGTAGATAAGTAGTTGTATAACGCTACTAAAAATTATGCGAATAACAATATAGTTAACGTGATGTTACTGATGCACTGTAAATAATTCTCAATTGATAATGTGTTGGAATAAATCATCAATTGAGTAAAGTCTTTTCGTTAAACACCTATCGCAAATTATTTTGCGCCACTTTGGTAACGACTTAAAAAAGGTAAGCTATACCCGTGCTACTTCAAAGTGCGGGTTTCAGTTGAAATTTAAAAGACTTAAGGCAAGGCTGGTAGTTTTAGGTATAGTTATTCTATATCAAAATTATCTAAAGACAGTGTGCTCCTGCATTGTCACCTTACCCTACATCCATGTTGGGTAACGTAGCATAAAGTATTTTAAAATCAACCCAAAGGGAAGCGCTTTAATCATAAACCTCTGCGTTGCGTACACGGATGTAAGTACTTAGATTCCGTCTGGAACTAGTAATCTGTATCATACTTGAAAAGGTGCATACATTTCCTGAGTATGAAGCCTTGATATTTATGATTATAGCGCTTCTGAAATCCCGCATTATGAAGTAGCATGGGTATCAATCAGTTTGAAGTCATTTAGAGCGCCAGTTATTCCCAATTCAATATAAATAGAAAATAAAAATTGTTTTTCGCATGAAAAATTAACTTTGTACATATTGATATAATGCTTTTAATACCTTCATTTTCTCTTCATTACTTTCATATTCGTGTACTAAGTTTTCAATTTTAATCATGTACTCATCAAGGCTTAATAATCCTTTACCACCAGACTGAACTTTGTCTTGGCAATATTGTTGCCATTGTTGTTGCTCAGTGCTCGTTAACGTGTGTGGATAATTACGTGCTCTAAACCTAAACAGTAGCGTAGGTAAACGTGGGTCTTGAAATTGAAAAGGATGATTAGCCAATTGCTCAATTGGTAGTTGATGTAATATTTCCATTTGCGCTTTATCACTGTGAGAGAAAAAACTACCGCCATATAAGGCTTGTTCAGCATCAATGTTATCATCGCCATCAAAGTCGGCGCTAAAAACATCGCTGAGCTTATCTCTAACCTCTAGATGTTGTTTTAATTTAGCCAAATTCGCTAAACAGTACTCTCGAGGAATGTTTAATCGCCCAGCATTTTCAGGTAATAACGTTTTTGCTGGCGCGATCACCGGACATTTATTGATATGAATTAGTTTTATTGGGATTGGTAATTCATCAGGAGATAAATCATCGTGTCTAGTATATAGGCGTGCCTTAATTTCATCACTGCTTAAATCAAATAAAGGTTGCGGGTCTTGTGCCAAATCGACGGCGATAATCGCGTTCTTATTGCTTGGATGGTAGGCAAACGGTGCAAACCAACTGGTACAACCGTGCTGTGATGAAATTTTACTTGAAGTGTGAACTATTGGAGTCATGCTATAAACATCAAGTAGCTCAGAGACTTGTTTTTTATTTTTTAAATTAAAAATAAACTCATAAAATTTAGGTTGCTTTTCTTTTATTAATTTCGCCATGGCAATCGTTGCATATACATCACTCATCGCATCATGAGCCGCTTCATGGGCAATACCATTAGCCTTTGTTAATAGTTCTAAACGAAAGCTAACAACTTGTTCACCATCACGTTCAACCGTTGGCCAATTTATTCCTTCTGGGCGAAGAGCATAGCAAGCTCGAACCATATCAATAATATCCCAGCGTGAATTGCCATTTTGCCATTCGCGTGCATAGGGGTCGTAAAAGTTACGATATAACAGGTACCGAGTTACTTCATCATCAAAACGAATATTGTTATAACCTGCAACACAGGTATCTGGTTGACTAAATAGTGCATGAATACGAGCAGCAAAATCAGCTTCACACAAGCCTTGTTGTTGCGCTTTTTGTGGCGTTATACCCGTAACCAAACAGGCTTCCGGCTGGGGTAAATAATCTTGAGGAGGTTGACAATAAAACATCTCAGGTTCGCCAATAATGTTTAAATCTAGATCGGTGCGAATACCTGCAAACTGGGAAGGTTTATCAAATTTTGGAGAAATCCCCCATGTTTCATAATCGTGCCAGAGAATGGATGGCTGTATACCGCTATTTTTAACCTGTTTCATGCTGTTTCTTGTATGGTAAAATTTAAAGGTGTGTATAAAAACGTGTATAAAATTTTTATCAAGTGTGTATAACGTTTATTATGCTCAATAAGTCAAAAAAATAGACTGTTTAGCATGTAACTGAAATAAAATAAGTATACACCTTTCAATGACCTGAGCATATAATACAATATTATATAGTTCCCGATATTTCATAATCGTTGAGATAAAACACCCTAAGTTTCATAAACGTTATGATTATACTTACTCCTTTTATATTTGTTGCCATGTCTTAATTGTGCGCATTTCGGAAATAAATAAGAATTAATTTTAACATGCACAGTTGTCTCGATAGTGGTCATTGAATATTAGATTTATTGAGCAGGAGCCAGTATTGGTCAATAATCAACTTATATATGGTCCGTTAATTAATAAAAATCAGATTGTAATTCTTAGTATAAAGAATTTTCCATTTCTACAATTTGAGAATATGCTTTCCTTTGTTTTTCTTTTCCTATCTTTTCGGTTAGATTGTTCCATTTTTTCGCAACATGGTTTAAAGCTTCTTGCTCAGTACTATGACCGGAAAGTGCTCTGAAGACGCCTATGGCCAACGCTTTCATATATTGTCGACTGTTATGGATGCGTAAATCAAAAACTCTATTTTGAGAACTCGACATTTTAATAAGCATATTTACATATGAATGAGCAACAGATTTATCCCAGCCAGCTTTTTCTGACCAGAATTTCTCATTTAGGTCTTTTGTTCTGTACGGATTCACTCCAAACCTACCAATAGTTAGATCTTTTTCATGGTTTTCGTTGTTTGAAAAAAAACCAAGGTAGTCGAAAGCTGCTTGCTTATGTGAACTTGTTTTAGCAACAGCGCTTGTCCAACCCCAAGCGAAATAAGGAACGTAATTAATATCAGGAAATGACTCCCATTTATTTGTATTTCTATTCCATACTCTTTTTGAGCCAGGAGAAAGTGAAGCTGCAACTTTCTTCGATATCCCTGAACTTTCTTCCATTGCTTGAACAAAAGAGTCGTCCCAACTGTCTGAAAAAACAGTTTCACCATAGCCAAATGATTTAATGACATGCCCTAATCCAAAATTCATTCCATTTGGAGGATAGTAGTTTGTTGATTTTACGAAGTCTTCTAATGCTTGCACAAATCCAGGGTTGTTTATTTGAGGCTTCATTGAAGACAATTCAAAATAAAAACCATCTTTAACACTTGGGTGCTTGGCATAAGGGGCAGCTCTTTTGATAAATTGAGAAAACAGTAAGTCATTTCTATCAGTTATTTCAGCAATACCATAAATTTTTTTTCCATTTTCTAATTCCATGCCATTAAAGAACTCAGCTATAAGGTTTAACTCCTTCCAAGTTCGAGGAATACGAAGTTCAAAGCCATTAACCTCTTTAAAAGCACGAGAATATAAAGTATTTTCAAGTAGATCTTTTCTAAACTGTAGATAATGCCTATCTCCATCAATATTTACATGGTATGTAATATCTCCCCATTTAGCGATATTTTGATAGTGAGGAATGATATCTACAAAACTCTCTGACTTAAGCATATTGTCAGGAACCACTGCTAAATATTGATGAAAGTCAGCAATCCATAATGATGAGTAAAAAACAATGTCGTATTTATTGTCTTTTAATCCCCATAAGGCTTCTTGATACAGTTGACCAAATGGCACATGATGTATATTAATTTTGATCCCAGTTAATTGTTCAAATTGTTGTGCATGTAAAGATGTAGGCTCACCTATTACAGGAATTTCATGGGTGAGAATATTTAAAGTTATTCCCTCATAATTTTTAGTTTTAATTGCTTCATAGGTATAACTTTGACTTCCTTCTGCTGAATGGACATAAGGAAATGATGAATTTAGCAATAAAAAAAACAGGTATAATTGGATTGATTTATTCAAACTTCGTCCTATTCAGTTTAGTTACAAAACATTCATATTAAAGATAGTTCATAGGTCGATATTTTTAAACATGTTCCAGAAAGTGTAGTAATTATAATTTATGTCATCTCAACACGATATTTCCAATTAAGCGAGAAAATAAATGTCTGCTTAAGTTCCTATAGCGAACATAACTCAAAAGATATGAGCTAATATATTCAGTCTGTCTTATGGTGAAAGTGAGCCTTAGCTAGTAACCAACACTTCACCTCTAATGGCTTCTCAGTACGCAAAAGCGAAGGTAGATGTCACAATATCAAGACTTCCGCTTCTCGCTAATAGTTGATATTAGGTTCAATAGATTTCATGGGGATTTAGTTTTGGAGTGGACGTTTGGAGGGATGAATTTTAACAACTGAAAACGACTATTGATGTTAAGGCCACTCAGATATTTGAGTAGCCTTATTTTGATATATTTATGTATTTACCTTTTGCTAATAATATTGTCTATAGACCACTCATTTCTTTATTAACCGAGATGATTTCGTGCCATTGATTTTTAATCACTCTAGAATAATTAGCACGAAATGCTTTAAAACTACCTTTACCGTATAATTCTTCGAAATGCGTACTAAACTCTCTGTCTTCATCAAATTCAGCCCAAGATTCAAAGGATGAAAGTCCTATCAAGTGACGCCCATTTATGTTTCCTTGAATAAACTGATTTTCCATCACAGCCCAATATTTAACCTTGCCAATTTTTACAAGCGTATCTTTTACTTGCATCAATAAATATTTGACAACTTCTGGGTCTTGATTTGAATTAACAGTTAAGTATCTAGCACTATATTTTTCAGGTTTATTGGATTTTTCCTCCAAATTATTGATTACTAGTCCTTCCATGTTGCGCCAAATTTCACTTTGATTATAAGAAGTAATATATGGATTGATATTATCAGTCCAATCTTCGTCATGCTTTTTATTATCAGGTCGTGCGTCTAACTCAGAAAAACTAACAGGGCCCATAACCCAAATTAGTTCATTAGCATTAGGCCCATAAGTGACATTATATATCTTGGTTTTAAGGGGAGCCTTGGCATGATATTTTTTTATATGTGCTCTCATGTTTTTAGTGAATTTTTTAGCGTATTGATTGTCCACTGTAAATCGGAATGTGTCCCATTGTGTATAGACTTTGGATTCTTCAGCGATAGCTGACAAGGTAAAAAATAGAAGCATAATCAAAGTAGATATTTTTTTCATGATAGTACCTTCATTTATACTATTACATCCTTAAACCAGATGGTTAAAAGAGACATCAATAATATTAATTAACAACAGGACCAGTATAGTAAAGAAGTACATTATTTCTATTGGGCTTTATTCAATAAAACTGCATGATGTGAATATCTTTAACTCAAGGTAAAATATGTCATTAACGGAGTCTAATTTAAAAGCGACTTTGGTAATTCCAGTCAAAAAGATAGTTAACTCCTTGTCCGTTTGGTTGAAACAGTTGTCAATAGTTTAACAAGAAGTAACGTCAGCTCGTATCAAAGCGATTATTAGGCACGATGATTTTGGTTCATAAAAAGGGGTTGCTTTGTGGTACTTCCAGACTTAATAAATTGTATTTTTAATTAAAAAATGACTAAATGCTAAACAAAATCTGAGTTACTTCAAATAATGATACTTCCGTTGGCATGCTATCTTTTTACAAACGAGATCAGTTAGATTAGATGTTGACCAACTATTTGATATTAAGGGAATGTTGTTTTTTTGGTTGCTTTTGTGTCAATGAAATTTATGTATAAATTATTTTTGAATAAAACAAAACGTATTAAAAACAATTCATTAGATGAATGAGGATACTTCGTGCCAGAGAATGGATGGCTGTGTATTGCTTGTCAAAGAACTATTCCAGATTTGTTTATTGTAATAAATAACATTATCAAACTATCTGGATGAGCAAACAATAATAAAATGAAAATATTTTAAATTGTTAGCATAAGTCATGATGGCAGTTCTGCTAAATTTCACATAAATTTCACTTCTGTATTTTTATACTCATCACAAGTTTACAAGGTTAATACATTTTATAAGTTTCTGTCAGAAGCTAAAGTGAGGAAAAATTTAATATGTTAAAAAAAATTGCTTTGAGTATTGCTTTAATAATTGTCATTGTTGCTGCATTTTTATATTGGTTGATAACTTCAATAATGCCGTCTTCTACAGTAGAAAGTATTGAGGAGATATCTCCTCAGCAAATTTCTTATATCGCCAATGGACTTGAACAAAGCAGAGGGAAAATTCTTGCAGTGGTCACCAGTACAGACATGATGGGCAGTACGGGGAAGAAAACCGGTTATGAATTAACTGAGTTGTCGCGAGCCTATTATGTTTTTACCAGTAATGGTTTTGAAGTTGATATTGCTAGCCCTAAAGGAGGAGAGCCACCAGTCGTGATCGATGATGATGATATGGCTGAATTTGATTTTGCCTTTTTAAATGATCCCCTTGCTCAACAAAAAGTTCAAAATACTCTGGCAATGAAAGATGTTAATGCTAGTGAATATGAGGCTATTTATTTTGTAGGTGGTAAAGGAGCAATGTTTGACTTTCCTGAAAATAAACATATCCAACAGGTAGTTAGAGAGTTATATGAGTCAGGTAAAACAGTTGCTGCTATTTGTCATGGACCCGCAGCGTTAGTGAATGTAAAGCTAAGTGATGGTAGTGCACTTCTTGCCAACAAAACGGTAAGTAGTTTCACGAATGATGAAGAACTCTTCTTGATACCTGATGCAGCAGACGTTTTTCCTTTTATGTTGGAAACTAAACTACGCGAGCAAGGTGCGAATATAGCCTTAGGTAAAACTTATTTAAGACAAGTAAGTCATGATAATAATTTGATAACCGGTCAAAACCCGTGGTCTATATGGAAAACAGCTGAGCTTATTATCAAACAAATAGGTTATGAACCTATATCGAGGAAAATCAGTGCTAATGAGCGAACGGTAACTATTCTCAATCAATATCACAATTTAGGTTTTGATAATGCAAAACAGCAACTAAGTACTTTTAACAGCAATCCCTTAACTCCCATTGATAAAGAGCTTATTGCTGTTCATGGCGTTGTTGCGGTAATGAGTGGTGAGTTCGCCAATGCGTTTAATTTTATGCGTTTATTACACAGTACTCGAAGTTAACATACTATTAATAATGTTAAAGTTTTTCAGTATATTCATATTAAAAAGAATGTGCTGAAATTAATTTTAACTATTCGTTAATATTCAGTTTTTGGGTAATTCATTGGACGCTTAATACGTAAGCGCTGCTTAGCAATATTATCTAAGGTTTTAGGATTTCAATAAGCATCAGGCTTTATATTAGTGCCCATGAAAAACACTAGGAATTGGCGGTATTTTAAGAGCATGTTATTACAGTTAATTGTTGGTCTATGATGGATAATGAAAAATAGATTGTTGCTAGATAACATTCGTATTAGTATTTACTTTCTCTAAAATTTGATTGAATTTTATGCGACTAGGAAACTAATATGTCTGTTAGCTTATTGATAACATTAATTTTACCCATTTCACTTTTTTTGATTATGTTTGGTTTAGGGTTATCATTAAGCGCTAATGATTTTAAATTAGTTTTTAAACACCCTAAAGCGGTTGTTATTGGTTTATTTGGTCAAATGATACTGCTGCCAACGGTTGCTTTTTCGTTAGCGCTAATTTTTGATTTATCGCCAGAGCTCGCTGTCGGTTTGATCATTATTGCTTTAGCACCCGGCGGTGCTACCTCAAATATGTATACTTATTTTTCCAAAGGTGACGTAGCTTTATCCATTAGTTTAACCGTGTTTGTTAGTGCAATCGCACCATTTACCATACCTATTATTGTTGCTTTGAGTATTGATTATTTTATTGGTAATGCTTCTCACTTTCAGATGCCTGTTATTAAAACCATCGTACAATTGTTGGTTATCACCATAGTGCCAGTCGCTTTAGGTATGTTTCTACGTAAACGAAAGACCCAACTAGCAAATAAAATTGAACAAGCACTAAAGTGGTTTTCTATCTTTTTCCTGCTTTTGATTATCGTGATGATAATCATGAAAAATTCTGAAAAAATGTTGGGATTCATAAATCAAATAGGGTTACCTACTTTAACTATGAATGTCGTGGTGTTATTTCTTGGTTACCAACTGGCTAAGTTATGCAATTTATCTCAGGCTCAGGCAACAACTATTGGTTTTGAAGTAGGCATACAAAACGGCACTTTAGCTATGGTTGTTGCTGGCACCTTAATAGGTAATGAAACAATGATGATCCCTGCAATGATTTATTCATTACTAATGCTAATTACAGGAGCTGCTTTTAGTTGCTGGGTAAGAAAAAAAGCAGTATTAATTACGACAACAAAAAATCAGCTGATTTAAATCATAATTAGCATGACTTCTAGCGAAGTACACCAAGCCTTTATCCAAAAGCATAAGATTATATAGCCCTTATGCCGCGTTAACCTCTGTAATGTTTGCATCGTCTGCTATCTATTCATTGCTCTAAATTTCACATTAATACTAAAAAAGTTAATATGAAATGAACTAAATTTGTTTCTTGAACGACTTTCTATATGAAATTAAATTTAATGATGGATTTAGAATGAAAAAGATAAGTGGCTTTCAATCAATTGTAATGATGCTTTTTACAATAACGTCTTACTCAGCATCTTCACATTCAATGCGAGAAGAAGTGCTAAATGAAATGGAATTATTAACGCAACAATACAAACTTCCTTCCTTATCACTTGCTATTAGCTTAGATAATAAAGTCGCTTTTGCTGAGGCTATTGGTTATGCCGATATAGACGACAATAAAAGGGCGACTACAGCTACCCAATATTCTGTTGGTAGCTTAGCAAAGCCAATGACAGGGTTAGCTTTGGTTAAATTAGCCAATACGGGTAAGATTAATTTAGAAGCACCGGTGAGCGAATATATTAAACAACCCAGTTACAGCAATCTGTTTACTGTAAAGGAGCTAGCAGCGCATATAGCAGGTGTACCGCACAATACACCTGAACGTGATGTCGCTGAGTTTGAAAAAATAAAAGATCATAAAAGCCCATTTGATGCTTTTTATGTTTTTGACTCTCATCCGCTTTTATTTACGCCTGGCACTGAATATAAATATTCTTCCAATGGCTATATCTTATTGTCTGCGGTTATTGAACAGGCGTCTCAAATGAATTATGTCGATTTTCTCGAATCTTCATTGTGGTCAACGTTTGATATGAAAAGCACTGAATTAGATACCTCATTTGCTGGAGATAAAAATGAAGCGACATATTATGCTGAATATAAAGACGATGTTAATTATGTGATGTCTACAACCGTTCGAGATAGGAGTTTTCTTTTTGGTGGTGGAGGATTTATATCGACACCGACTGACTTAGTTAATATGGCGCAAGCAACATATAGTCGTGATTATTTATCAAAAGAAATGTTACAGGCACTTCAAACGCCAATAACATTGAGAAATGGTGAAATAAACGCTGAGAAATATTCGTTAGGTTGGCGTGTTGGTGCGATGACATTAAGTGATAATAAACAAAAGTGGAAAGTATTACATCACGGCGGAGTAACAGATAAAGCCGCAACGTCATATTTACTAGTTGTTCCAGAGTGTAAGGCATCCATTGCATTTACCACTAATTATATACCAAAGAAGTTTTGGTTGATGCGCTCGAAAATGGCTAGCATATTAAAGTCATATATTAATGTTGAGCAGTGTGAACAAATATAATTGGCTGAGTGTTTTTAAATACCTAACGTAAATAATTACACTCAAATATCCAGTTTCGCGGCTTTTAGTACTCAGCTCATTGTTTTGTTACTTTGCTCATATTGAGTGCAATTGATGAATTAATATTGTGCATTTGTCTATTAATTGTTTATTTCATTCTCTACTTAGAATAATTAAATAAACAAATATGTTTTAATTATCATGGTGTTGAAAAGTTTATTGAACAGCTTTTTATCATGGTATTAATTTTGCGATGTATCAACTAATTGAATCATTAAAGTTAGTTGGATATGCATCATGAGTGAGATAAAGAGAGTAAATAAACAAAAAGTTGTTGTTGTTGGCAATGGTATGGTTGGTCATCACTTTATTGATCAATTGGTCAATAATCATAGTGATGATTATCACGTTGTTACTTTTAGTGAAGAGTCCCGTTTAGCTTATGATCGCGTTATGCTAACCAGTTACTTTACCGGTAATACCGCTGAGGATTTGGCGTTAACGACGCCACAAGCTTATGATGAACAAGGTGTTGAATATTATGTTAATGCGCAAATAACTGAAATTAACCGCGCAAATAAAACCTTACAGACCGCAACAGGTCAAAAAATTCCTTATGATAAGTTAGTCCTTGCGACAGGTTCTTTCCCCTTCGTGCCACCAGTCCCAGGCAAAGATCAAGAAAACATCCATGTTTATCGTACTTTAGATGATTTAGATGCCATTGCTGAATCGGCGAAGTCTTCGAAAGTAGGTGTCGTTATAGGTGGTGGACTATTAGGTTTAGAAGCGGCCAATGCAATTAAGCAGTTAGGTTTACAAACACATGTGGTTGAATTTGCGCCACGTTTAATGGCAGTCCAACTTGACCAAGATGGTGGTGATTTATTACGTCGTAAAATAGAAGATTTAGGTGTTTGTGTACATACCGAAAAAAATACCACTGAAATTATTGCCGGTGAAAATTGTCGTTACCGTATGAACTTTGCTGACGGCTCTTTTTTAGAAACAGATACTATTGTCTTTTCTGCAGGTATTAGACCACAAGATGCACTGGCTCGCTCAAGTGATTTACTACTTGGTGAACGTGGTGGTATTGCAATTAATGATCACTGTCTAACCAGCGATGAAGATATTTATGCCATTGGTGAGTGTGCTTTATGGGATAACAAAATCTTTGGTCTAATTGCGCCAGGTTATGCTATGGCAAAATCGGCAGTCAGTCACTTAACGGGGGGAGATAAGGTTTTTTCTGGTGCAGATATGAGCACTAAATTAAAACTGCTAGGTGTAGACGTTGGCAGTATTGGTGATGCCCATGGCAATACACCTGACGCACAAAGTTATAGTTTTGTTGATTCTGCAGCAGGTACTTATAAAAAAATTGTTGTCAGTAGCGACAGTAAAACGTTACTTGGTGCGGTATTGGTTGGTGATACCAGTGATTATGGTCAGTGGTTACAGTTGATACTAAACAAAATTGAATTAACACAACCCCCCGAGTATCTCCTGTTGCCAGAGATTGAGGGGGAGGTGGGTAGTAATGCTGCAGCAGGTGTTGATGCGTTACCCGCTACAGCACAAATTTGTTCTTGCTTTGACGTCACCAAACAGGCCTTATGTCATGCTGTAAATGATGGTGCACAAGATATTGCTGCACTTAAGTCTTGTACCAGTGCAGGTACAGGCTGTGGTGGTTGTGTGCCACTGGTCACACAGGTCTTAAATAGTGAATTGGAAAAAGCAGGTGTTAGTGTCAATAACTACCTTTGTCGTCACTTTGCGTATTCACGTGTTGAATTATTTGACATTATTCGTGTTAAAAAACTTCGTACATTTGAGGCGTTAATTGCTGAATGTGGCCAAGGAGATGGCTGCGAAATTTGCAAACCAGCGACGGCGTCAATGCTTGCGTCGTTATGGAATGAACATGTTTTAGCAGAAGATTTGGTTGGTTTACAAGACACCAATGATAATTACCTTGGCAATATGCAAAAAGATGGAACCTACTCCATTGTTCCGCGTATTCCTGGCGGAGAAGTCACACCGGAACACCTTATTCTTATTGGTTCCATCGCTAAAGAATATAATCTTTATACCAAAATTACTGGTGGCCAACGTATTGATTTATTTGGCGCGCAATTACATCAACTGCCACTAATTTGGCGAGAAATGGTCGATGCAGGTTTGGAGACGGGTCATGCTTACGGCAAGTCTTTACGTACGGTTAAATCTTGCGTCGGCAGTAATTGGTGTCGATATGGTGTGCAAGATAGTACGGGCATGGCTATTTTAATCGAAGAGCGTTACCGCGGTGTGCGCTCTCCGCACAAATTTAAATTGGCAGTTTCAGGTTGTGCTCGTGAATGTGCTGAAGCGCAAAGTAAAGACTTTGGTGTTATTGCAACAGATAAAGGCTGGAATCTCTATGTTGGCGGCAATGGTGGTATGCGACCTCGCCATGCTGACTTATTTGCGAGCGATATCGATGATACGACGTTGATTCGTTATATCGATATTATCCTGATGTTTTATGTGCGTACTGGCGAGCGTTTACAACGTACCTCTGTGTGGTTAGAAAATCTAGTTGGCGGTTTAGATTATCTAAAAGAGGTTGTAATAAACGACAAGTTATCAATCAATAACGAGCTATTGGCGCAAATGAGTCATTTGGTAGATACCTACGAATGTGAATGGAAAGTCACCCTTGATGATCCAAAAAAATTGAAACGATTTAATCACTTTATTAATAGCGACAAACTTGACGATAACGTTATTTTCACTACTGAACGTAAACAAATTCGTCCTGCAGTTAAGAAAGACTTAGTCGTGGGCTAATTATCGTTAATTACAAGGTATTTATAACTTAAAGAGATAAATGATGACAAATTCAATAGCGTATAAATCAGAGCAAACAAGTGATCTTTCGAATGCAAAAAAGGCTTGGTTAACTATTTGTAAAATAGCTGACATAACCAAGAATACGGGTGTTTGTGCCGAATTAAATGGCAAACAAGTGGCCATTTTTCATATCCAAGCAGCAAGCTTTAGTCGAGCAGATAATTGTGGGGAAAGTGAAGTAAAAGCCATATGTAATCTTGATCCTTTTGCTAAAGCTAATGTTTTATCACGTGGTTTAATCACTGAAAAAAATCAACAATATTATGTAGCCTCACCTTTGTTAAAACAGGAGTTTTGTTTAGACAGCGGCCAATGTCAACAAGATGAAACTGTTGTTATACCAACATATAAAGTCCGTATTAATGGTGATTTAGTACAATTGATGGAGGCTTAAATCTATGAGTAGTATCAATTCGGCTACGATAAGTAAAAGTAGTAAATCCCAAGGGCGCTTTAATCTCTTTTCATTTCAAGGACCAATGAAAATATTGCACTTGAGTTGGGGCGCCTTTTTTATAAGTTTTTTGGTATGGTTCAACCATGCACCTTTACTAGGCTTTATTGCAGAATCATTAAATTTAACTAGCGCACAAATAAAAACCTTACTTATTTTAAATGTTGCTTTAACCATACCTGCGCGTATTTTTATTGGTATGGCAACAGACCAATTTGGTCCACGTAAAACCTATAGCTTGTTATTACTGGTTTGTTCAATACCTTGTTTTATGTTTGCGTTGAGTTATAGCTTTGAGCAACTCGCTCTATCAAGATTTTTATTAGGTTTCATTGGTGCCGGTTTTGTAATCGGCATTCGTCTGGTTAGTGAATGGTTTCCTGCCAATCAATTGGGTACCGCTGAAGGGATTTATGGCGGTTGGGGCAACTTTGGCTCTGCAGCGGCAGCGATGAGTTTACCCGCTTTGGCACTTGTTTTTGGTGATGGTCTACTAGGTATTGAAGGTTGGCGGTGGGCGGTAATTGTTACCGGTATACTTTGTTTTGTTTATAGTCTCATTTTTTATTATGGTGTACGTGATACCCCCGCAGGGGCAACCTATTTTAAACCAAAAAGCTCAAAAGCCATGGAAGTAACCAGTGTTGGTGACTTTTATTTACTCATTATAATGAAAATTCCCTTATTTGGCGCGTTAGCATTACTTAACTGGAAATTGTCGCCGTTGGGCGTGAGCTTAGTCAGTGAAAATATCAGTATCATTATTTATTTGGGATTATTGGCTTTGTTTGTTTATGAAGTTATTGCTGCTTATCAAGTAAACAAAGCTATTTTTGTGACACCAGTAGAGCCATTGCATCAATACGCTTTTAAACAAGTCGCTGTACTTAATGTGCTGTATTTTGCAACATTTGGTAGTGAATTGGCCGTGATATCAATGTTGCCGCTATTTTTTAGTGAAACATTTGATTTAAATATGGTTTATGCCGGTTTGTTGGCGTCAAGTTACGCTTTTATGAATTTGCTTTCAAGGCCATTAGGTGGCTGGATCAGTGATAAATATGGCCGTAAAAAAACCTTAATGATTCTAACTACGGGGTTAAGTATTGGCTACGGTGTTATGGCAACCATCACCGGAGACTGGCCCTTAGCTTTAGCGGTTTTAGCGGCAATGTCGTGTTCTTTCTTTGTACAAGCAGGAGAAGGGGCTGTGTTTGCGGCAGTGCCGTTAATTAAGCGTCGTTTGACTGGCCAAATTGCAGGTATGACCGGGGCGTATGGCAATGTTGGTGCGGTTTGTTACCTTACCGTTTTATCCTTTGTTAGCTACTCTGATTTTTTCTGGGTCATTGCAACAAGTGCCTTTTTAGGATTACTGATGCTATTTTTGATGCAAGAGCCTAAAGGTAATATGGCTGAAATTTTACCTGATGGCAGCGTTGAATTGATCAAATTAAATTAGGCAATTTAAGTTTAGTTAAAGCTAGTTATGGCTAGTTAAAGATGGTTAAAGTTAATAAAGGCTTATTATAAAAATGACAATGGCGATACAGAAACGACAACAGCAGCAAGAAGACTTGGTAATCTCCTTTGGTGGTCATTCAAGTAAAGGAGATAAAAGTGAAAACCAAGATGCTTTTGCTTTAAAAAAGAACCAAGGATTAGACCTTGAACTTAAAGGTCATGTCGCTGTTATTGCCGATGGTGTCTCTAGCGCAAATTGCGCAGCTAAAGCCAGTCAAATGAGTGTTTGTCATTTCATTAATGAATATATGGCTACGCCAGAAACTTGGTCGGTAAAAAAATCAGCAGCGAAAGTGATCAGCTCTCTCAATAACTGGCTTTATGCGCAGCAATTAGTTGCTGATGAACAAGGGCGTTTAGAGCAATGGTTTAGTACTTTTACAGCGATTATTCTTAAAGGTGAACGTGGTCATTTATTCCATATAGGTGATTGTCAAATTGCCAAAATTAATGATGATGGCTACCAAGTATTGACAAAAGAGCATGCCAGTTTATCAGGCACGCTCAATCGGGCGTTGGGAGCTGGGTCGCATATTGAAGTTGATATAACCTCTACTAGCTTAGCGCAGTATGATACGTTGATGCTAAGTTGTGACGGCGTACATCATTTTGTTAAGGCCAAACAAGTACAGCAGTTATTACTCGAATATAAAGACTTAGAGCAAGCCAGTTTAGCGATTACTCAATTGGCAAAAGCGCAAGGTTCACCAGATAACCTTACCTGTTTATTGATCAAAATAGAGCAGTTACCTACGCAAGCTTTTAGCCAACTAGTTTTTAATCGAACACAACAAGTTATTCCACCAGCGCTGCGAATTGGCAGTCAATTAGACCACTATGAAATAATTGATACCTTGCAAGAAACGAGTCGCTCTCACGTATATTTGGCAAAATGTAACAGGGTCAAAAAGTGCAAAGTTAAAGGCAATGTTAGCCAAAGTCACGTGGCAAAAGAAATTAGTATTGAGCCGTTAGTGGTAATTAAAACTCCTTCACTTAATTTTAGTGAAGATCAAGATTACTTAACGGGTTTTATTAAAGAAGGTTGGATTGGTAATAAAATTTCCCATCCAGCGATTATGAAAATTTACTCCAATGAGGTCAATGGTCGTTTTTTGTATCATGCGTGTGAATATATTGAAGGACAAAATTTAGCTGCATGGAGTAAGGATAATCCACTACCTGACCTGATAAAAGTACGTGATATTGTTAGCCAACTCGTTAAAGCCTTACGGGTATTACAGCGTCATGAAATTGTGCACTGTGATATTAAACCAGACAATTTTATTATCAATAGTCAGGGGCGTATTAAATTGATTGATTTTGGCAGTAGTTTAATGGGCTCTGTTGATAAAGTATCTACCGAGTCGTTAGGACTAGGCACCTTAAATTATAGTGCACCTGAGCTGTTTTATGGTCAGGAAAACAATCATAAAAGTGAGTTATATTCTTTGGCTGTACTCACCTATCAATTATTAACTAATCGTTTACCTTATAAAGAATTAAACCAAGTCGTTGAGGCGCCTAAACAATATCATTTATGGCGTTATAAACCGGTAACGACTTATCGAAAAGATTTACCGCGCTATATTGATATTGTATTGGCTAAAGCCTTAAGTGCCAATCCTAATCAACGCTATGATCATTATTCTGAGTTCATATTGGCGCTTAAGAGCAGTGATGCCTTAATGCAAACAGAGCCGAGTTTGCCTCTTATTGAACGTGAACCGGTTAAGTTCTGGCAGGGTACTAGTACGCTATTATTAATTTTATTGTTATTGGCTTTATTTATGTAAACCTTGTATTAAGCTTATGCGCCTGCACAACAAGTACCCAGCCTTTGCACTGTTATTGAACGTATTATTGTTGCTTGTTGTACAATATTTTATTGTTGTTAATAAAGTTCAATAAATACAATTTGTTATGAGGTTTTTTAGATTGTGAGTTTTGTGGCGTGACCTGTGCAGTACCAATACTATTAACTAAAGAAATAGAATAGTGATAGAGAAAATCAATTTCTAACGCTAAATAGTGAAAAGGTAATAGCCACCATGAAAAAGCAAAACCTTGCAAATAAAAACTTTAATAATAAACATTTGCAAGCGATAACAACAGCAAAGCTTTTAGTTAATGATATCCATACGACCTGTCCATATTGCGGTGTTGGCTGTGGTATTCGTATATCAAAAGCTAGTGAGAAAAGTAATAGTACTTCCCCTATATACCCTGTACTGGTTAATGGTGATAAACGCCATCCTGCCAATTTTGGTAAATTATGCATTAAAGGTAAAAACTTGGCAGATACCTTAACTAACGACAATCGCTTAGCCCTTCCAAAAATAGAAAACCAAGTACAAAAATGGTCGCGAACCCTAGATTATGTTGCCAGCAAACTCACTAAAACGATTGCAGAATATGGCCCTGATGCTGTGGCTTTTTATGCTTCAGGGCAATTACTTACTGAAGACTATTATCTTGCGAATAAATTAATGAAAGGTTTTATTGGCTCTGGAAATATCGACACCAATTCACGTTTGTGTATGTCTTCAGCCGTTTCCGCTCATAAACGAGCCTTCGGGGAAGATATTGTTCCAATGAGTTATAGCGACATTACCAAAGCTGATTTAATTGTATTAACGGGGTCAAATTTAGCCTGGTGTCACCCTGTTATTTATCAACGCATTCGTGAAGAGAAAGAGAGAAGACCTGAGTTAAAAATTGTTGTGATTGACCCTCGCGTAACGGCGTCTATTGAATTGGCTGATCTACACTTGGCAATTAAAGCCGGCGGAGATTTAAGTTTATTTAACGGTTTACTTAGTTACCTTAATGAGAAAGGTTGTATTGACGAACAAGCGTTAACGACTGAGGGATTAGATGATGCTTTACGTAGTGCGAACAAAGACAGTGTTCAGTTCGAAGGTGCTGAGTTAGAAAGTGTTCAATTAGAAAATGCTCAACTAGGAAGAAAAAAATTAGCTAATAGGCTGTTAGACAATACAGGTTTATCAACAACAGAAATTACAGAATTTTACCAGCTATTTGCAAGCAATGACAAAGTAGTAACACTATTTTCTCAAGGTATTAATCAGTCGACTAGAGGCACAGACCAAGGTAACGCTATTATTAATTGTCATGTAGCCAGTGGAAAAATAGGTAAAGTTGGTTGTGGGCCCTTTTCTATTACAGGACAGCCGAATGCGATGGGTGGACGTGAAGTAGGAGCATTAGCCAATACCTTAGCAAGCCATATAGATTTTCCTAATAAAACAACCGAAATGCATAAGTACAACAAACTACATGATGGCTTGGCTGATTTTTGGCAAACGAATACGTTGACCAAGAAAGAAGGGCTAAAAGCGGTTGAGCTATTTAATGCCGTAGATGAAGGTAAAATTAAAGCAATATGGATCATGGCAACCAATCCTGTAGTTAGTATGCCAAATCATGAAAAAATAGCGCAGGCGTTAGCTAAATGTCCATTGGTTATAGTTAGTGATTGTGTTGAAAGTAATGATACTTTGCAATACGCGGATGTGATTTTGCCTGCGCAATCATGGGGAGAAAAATCGGGTACCGTTACTAATTCTGAACGACGTATCTCTCGTCAACGTCCATTTTTACAACCTTTTGGTGAAGCTAAAGCGGATTGGTGGATTATCAGTGAAGTTGCTAAACGTATGGGCTTTAGCAAACAATTTAGTTATAACGGTGTTAGTGAAGTATTTGCTGAACATGCACGTTTATCGGGTTTACAAAATAAAGGCAGTCGTGCTTTTGATATCTCTGCTTATGGCGAGATAACCGCTGAACAATATGAACAATGGCAACCTGTGCAATGGCCGCAGCCAAAAGGCAGAACCATCAAAATAAGCGACCAAGGTTTTTTTAGTGATGGTAACTATTACCACAATAACAAGAAAGCCAAGATGGTAGCCGTTGATAGCGCACCTTTATTGACTGAATCACACAACAATGAGCAACAGAGCTATATCGACCAAAAAAATGACCTTAACAAAGCACTATTTACCTTAAATACAGGTAGAAATCGTGATCAATGGCATACTCAAACACGTAGTGGTAAGTCGAGTATATTAACCAATAGGCATCCCGAGCCTGAAGTTTCGATTAACCCAAAGGATGCTTTAGCATTAGGTATTAAAGAGGCACAGTTAGTAACCGTTTCTGGCGTGGCTACAGCCTTTACCAGCCAAGAATCATCTACAACGGTGCCACAAATAGTTATGCGCGCTAAGATAACCAAGTCAGTCGGTGAAAAGGCCTTGTTTATTCCCATTCATTGGTCACATAGTAACTTTAACCAAGGCAGTATAAGTCAATTAGTACAAGCTAAGGTCGATAAAATATCAGGACAACCCGCGTTTAAGCATAGTCAGGTACACATTGACCCATGTCTAGTAAATAGTGAAGCATTACTCGTAGTAAAAGCGGCAATTAAAATGCCAATAAAACTTGATAATGTCCTCTATCAAGTAGAGCAAAAAATTACTGGCGGTTATTGTTATCATTTAGCCAGTCACAAAAATCCAGCGGCACTTTTCAGCGATTTGGATGCGTTAGTTTGTTCGCAAAGTGATACAAACCCAGCCATGGAAAGCCTAAATGCTAGTGAACCATTAACACAGTATTTTCGTAAAAGTTATTTGAAACAAGGACAATTACAAAGTGCCATCATGGTTTCAGTTAACAAAAACGATTTACCGCAAGGATGGATCAGCCAATGTTATCAATTAGGTGCTTCGTTAAACGATAAACGCGAGTTGCTCTCCAATAACGCTAGGAAATTACAGCAGAAAAAGACTTTTTGCCAATGTCTAAATATCGAACTTAAGCAAGTGATACAAGCCATTGAACAAGGTGATTTAACAGTAGCAGACATTAGAGCTAAAAGTGGAGTGGGTAATGGTTGCGGCAGTTGTATTGGTGACATATCGCTAATGTTAAAAGAAATCCACAGCGAAACTCATTAGGCTTTATGCAAAATCCTTAAAATAGCAGTTATGGTTAAAATAAAATAAAATATTTTAACCCCTTTCTCCTTTCTTCAACGTTTAACTAATAAGTCAGTAAGGAACTCCTACTGACGTATTGTGTGGCCACACCTCTTTAATTGATACATACCCATGCAACTGCAAATACGGGTTTCAGCTGAAATCCTGCATTTTGAAGTGACGGGTTATATAAGTGAGGAATTTACATGAAAAATACAATTACTGTTTTTACATTAGCCAGTGTTACGACTTTTGGTATTTTTGTTTTTATGGCGTTTTTGGTTGCCAATAATCAACTATCGCCTATAGAAACGCCGGTAGTAACGAAGATTGATGTCTATCAAACACCACAAGACTCAAAAGTTAAGACTATTGAAAGAGTTGTCTTTAAGCCGCCAACACCGCCACCGACGATGCCAAGAAATAGCATTACACCTATTGTAACGGATGCTAATACCGATTTTGATTATCAACCCATTGACATAATAATAGACGAAGGCAATACGGTTCTTGGACCTATGAAGGGATTGCCAGATAGTGATGCCAGACCCATGGTTCGAATAAATCCTAAATATCCAATGGATGCTGCTCGTAATGGTACCGAAGGTTGGGTAGTATTGGGCTTTGATATCAATGCGATAGGCGAGGTAATTAATATCACAGTGATCAATTCTGAGCCCAAGCGTATTTTTGATAAAGCGGCTAAACAGGCGCTACGAAAATGGAAATATAAAGCTAAGTCGGTTGATGGTTTACAAGTTCAACAAAAAAGCCTTAGCGTACAATTAGATTTTACTATTGACCAACAAGGTTAGGATAATAATTTGAAGCTACCATCGATGATAAAAGGTTGGTTTAACCCCAAAATATCGCCGGAAAGCTTGCTGACGAACTATGTCTCTACCGGCAATGAAAAATACTTATCAATGCTAGTAGAGCAGTTCAATTTACCTCTTTATCACTATCTGTTAAGTCAATCTGAAAAAGAGATAGCTGAAGATGTACTGCAATCAACCTGGTTAAAAGTGATGAGAACCCAAGCGACTAATAGTCATCATACCAATGTGAAAAGTTGGTTGTTTACTATTGCCAGAAATACTTTGATTGATGAGCTTAGGCAGCGAAATAAATGGCAGTGGCAAGAACTAAGTGATGAGCACCTAAGCAGCGCTACTCTCACGGAACAACATGAAAGAGATGATCGGTTAGCACTTTTTAATCTAGCGATTAACCAGTTGTCTTTTTATCAAAGAGAAGTATTAATTTTTCAACAAGAAGGTTTCTCGATTTTACAAATAAGTCAATTAGTTAATGAGCCCTTTGAAACCATAAAAACACGTTTACGTTATGCAAAAAACAACCTTAAAGTCATGTTAGGAAATCACCATGAAAGACGATAATTTTGATGAAGAAATAGCCCTGCTTTATCAAAAAAGAAAAACTCAAATTGTCGCGCCGTCAATTGCGCTTAACAAAAAGTTAAAAACAAAGCGCTATTCCGTGAGCAAATTGTTATCAATCTTATTCGCTAGTGGCATAACTTCCTTTGGTATTTTTGCGCTGATCAGCCACTTAGCGAACGAGCCAGTAAAAGCTGGAAACGTTATATCCACTATACAGCCGATAGAACTTGTTAAGGTAATACCGGAAAAAATCGAGCCAACAGCCATAATTGTGAAGGCTAAAATGCCGCCGAAACCGATAATAAAACAGCCTTCGACAAATAAGAAAACGGCGTCTATTACACAGCAAAGAGTAGCAGCAGGACGTATTGATACGCTAAATATTCCTGAAATTCAGGTCGTTAGATTGCCACAAATCACAGAGCCGATACTTGCAATTAAACCCGTATTTAAGGTAATGCCTAAATATCCAATTCAGGCGCAATATCAAAAACAATCAGGGGTGATAAGGCTTCGTTATGAAATTAATCCCTCAGGTAATGTCGAAAATATAAATGTTGTTAATAGCGACGTTAGCCGAGACTTAGAGAAATCGGCAAAGAGAGCACTGTCCAAATGGCGGTATGATGCAAATGATACTTTCTTAGATAGCTATGAAATCATCTTTGAATTTAGCCGGAAAAATTAGTTTGTAACATTGTTTAAGTTTGTAACACTGTTTAATCGCTAAAAGTTACACCCAATAGATTTGCCCGTACAAAAATAAGTCGTTAATTATTATGAAATAATTAATTTTTTTAGAACATTAGGAGATATCAATGAAAATTATAGCCGCACTGGTATGCATAGGATTTTCGGTTAATTCTTTTTCTTCAGCATTACCTGAATTCCCATTTACGACGGTTACCGAAGAAAGTATACGAAAAGTAACCCCAGATAATGTCATGCTGACATTTAATGTGACATCGTTTGATAAAGAGGCCACTACGGCCAAAATGATAGTAAACCAATCAGCAAGTCGCGCTATTTCAATATTTGAGAAATATAAAGTACCGAGCAAAAATATCAGTTCATATGAAGTAAATAAAAGAGCGAAAAGAGCAAGAGGCAAAGACTACAATGAATTGGCTATATTGGGATATGAATTTACGCAGCGTTTTGAGGTAACAATTAATGATCTTGTCCAATATTCAGAAATCACCAATGCGTTATTAGATACAAACAATGTAGAAAATATTGCAAGCCATTTTGACTCAACTCAACGAGAAGACGTTGAAATAGAGTTAATTAAAGAAGCTGCGAAAAAAGCAAAAACGAAGGCCGAGTTAATGGCGTCAGGTTTAGGTGTAAAATTGGGAGCTGTATTTGCTTTTAACGACACAGGTTCATTTTCATCGTTTTTTGCTACCTTTGGTCTAAAAGATGGCTCAAGAGCTTATGCGATGATGCGAAAGTCATCAGGGGCTTCTAATATATTTGTTCCACAATACATTGAAATAAAGAAAAGCATTAACGTGGTATATAAACTGAAAAATTAGCTATTAGAGCCTAATGCGGTTGTATGTTTGATACTTTATTTTAAACAATGTTTTTTATTGAGATTATAGGGGATAGATACATAGAAGGGGAAATACATAGGGGCTGTAGAGGAATGATAATTTTAGGATGAAAATATGACGGATAATTTTAACTCGATAATTAACGGTGACATTCAAATTATCATTCATAAAAATAAATAAGTTCAGTTCTAATAAGTGCTGAAACAGGAGTCGTAAATTGAGAGCAAAAGGAAAGATTATTTCATGGAACGAAGACAAAGCTTTTGGATTTATTGCGCCGTTTAGTGGTGGCGAAAACATATTTATCCATAAAAACGGTTTAGCAAATAGAAAGCGCACTCCACAACTACAAGATGTTATTACCTATACAAATTCTAAAGACAAGCAAGGCCGGTATTGCGCAATTGATGCGACTTTTACTGGCGAAAAACTCAAAAAGAAACAAGCAAATCCAATAAGCAAATTCTCTCTTTATTTAGCTTTTTTATTTCTAATCGCCATCGCTATGATAGCGACTCAGGGGATGGCGCCAATAATATTATTTTACCTATATGGTGGAATGAGTTTTATAACCTTTATCGTTTATACGATTGATAAGGAAAAAGCACAAAAAGGTGGCTGGCGAACTTCAGAAAGAACATTACATTTTCTTGCCCTAATAGGTGGTTGGCCAGGGGCCGCCTTCGCCCAACAGTTGTTACGCCATAAGTCACAAAAATCGTCTTTTCGATTCAACTTTTGGTTAACTGTGATCATTAACATCGCAGTGATAACATGGTTACTTTCTACAAATAACGAGAGTTTGTTCAATATATTTTTATAGCTGTTGTGACATTAGTGCAGGACTTGTTGATTTTAATTACTTAACACGGCATAAATACGCTAAAATAGTAGCACTTATCTTAGCTTTGAGCCTTTTAACTTAATGACCTCAGCCAGAACTACCGTCATAACTCCAGTCAACTTTACCGAACTTGGCCTTATTCCACCGCTGTTAGCCCGATTAACAGAGTTGGAATACCTGCAGCCTACACCCATTCAAGCACAAGCTATTCCCAGTGTATTAGCGGGGCGAGATCTTATTGCTGGAGCAAATACTGGTTCGGGTAAAACAGCCACCTTTGCATTGCCACTTTTACAACAACTAGGATTACAGCTAAACGCTGCAAAGCCATTGACGAGTAAAGGCAGTAAAGGTAACTATGTTGCTGGACTGATATTGGTACCAACCCGAGAACTTGCCAAGCAAGTTGCTGATAGCATTAAATCTTATGCTGTGCATTTTAACGGCGAGATTAAAACCCTTGCTGTGTTTGGTGGTGTATCAGCGAATACGCAAATGCTTGCCTTACGTGGTGGTACTGATATTTTGGTAGCAACGCCAGGTCGATTACTCGATTTGATCTCAAGTAATGCCATTAAGCTCAATAGGGTTAATACCTTAGTGCTTGATGAAGCTGATCGGATGTTAAGCCTTGGTTTTACTGAAGAATTGTCGGCACTATTAGCTTTATTGCCCAAGAAAAAACAAACCTTATTATTTTCAGCGACCTTTCCTGAACAAGTACAGTCGTTAACTAAAGAGTTGCTTAATAATCCCATTGAAATACAAGTACAAAGTGCGGATGCTAGCACCTTAGTGCAACGCGTTTTTACCGTGAATAAGGGCGAAAAAACAGCTCTTTTAGCGTATTTAATTAAACAACACCAATGGCGACAAGCACTAATTTTTGTTAATGCAAAAAATAACTGTGAGCACTTAGCTGAAAAGCTCGCTAAACGTGGTATCACTGCCGCAGTTTTTCATGGTGATAAAGGACAGGCTGAACGTAGTCGTGTACTTGATGGTTTTAAGGCGGGAGAGATTGATGTATTAATTGCCACCGATATTGCTGCTCGTGGACTCGATATTGACAAACTACCTGTGGTGATTAATTTTAACTTACCGCGAAGCCCTGCAGACTACATGCACCGTATTGGTCGAAGTGGCCGTGCAGGTGAAGTCGGCTTAGCATTATCGCTTATCGATTATGAAGATTATCATCATTTTAAAGTGATCGAAAAGAAAAACAAAATTAGCCTTGAACGTGAACAAGTTGAAGGCTTTGAGGTTGATGATATTATCACTGAGGCAATATTAGCCGCAGAGAAACCTGTGGCTAAGCCAGAAGGTAGTGGTAAGAAAAAGCGCAAAAAGAAACCGTCGATAAATGCAGACATTTGGTCAGGAACCGCTGATCCTGAATAAGCGCTAAGGCTTATGTGATCAGATAAATATGAAAAATAAAAATTAGCAAATATGCTAATAAATAATTAACCAAGGGCAATTTTTCGCCTTGGTTAATAGTTAATTGTTAAAAGCTGCATTTAATATTGACTAAGTCGGCTCAACTTACTTATACATTAAAGTGGTTTTGCTGTTATCACATACCTTTCGTTACTACCACCATCGCCACTATTACTGCCAAGACCACTAAAAGGATAACAAGTGATCAAGATTAACGATGAGTCATCAGCTAAAATGGGTAACTCACCTGTTGAAGCATCCACAATATCAATGGCTTCTACTTGATAAAGCTGGCTTTGACCATGTTTGTCAGCTAATGAAATTATATCGTTCATAAGTACATCCTCTAAAAATGAAAAGTGACTATCTCGATGTCCTGCAACAACAAAAGGGTGAGTGTTTATCGTTTGATTAAAAGGAGCGATAGCACCTGCGGAAAACGCTAATGTAGTTGGATCGCCGCCGTTAAGTACCACAGTACTTTTATTTAGGCGTTGAAATGAAAGCTCGGCAATGGGGTAGGTGTCTGCCCACGGCCACGGCTTTATCTGTTGCTGTAATTTGATACTCTGCTGCCAGCTGTAACTGATTAAGCACTCAGAAAGCCAAGCTTTAACAGGTAGCCAGCTCGCATGCAGGCAAAGCAAACTACCACTAATAAACAAGGTTGTTTTAATGATGCCTTTCATGAGCGCTCACCTTTTTTAAACCTTTATTCGCCAAGCAAGTAAAATCGCTAAACTTTACCAAGACTCCCGCTGATAATAATAGTGCCAAGCCAATGAGAAACTGTAACTGCCAACCGATCGCTGTTTGTGGCATAGCCACCATTAAACTCTCATGGGCTTGGCTAATATTAGTAACATTACGTTTGGCTTGTTGAAAAGATGATAATTTGTTTTTTACGAATAAAGGTGAATCTTCTTGCTGCTTTTCTACGGCAATAAAACTGGTATAAGGAGATATTATTTGATGACTGAGAGAGGTAGTAATAACTTGCGATTTTACCTTTTCTTTATCTGCCCCGATCACCAGACTATCGAGTAAACTCTCTATTTTCCGACGTGCCCAAAGTGATGAAATACCTTTTGATGACTGGCGTTCATCAATGATTAACTGTTGATACCATGGTGTTGATATAGTCTCGCCAGTTAATTGCACACTGGTGATAGGAAGCTCTGATTTAAGTGCCACTTGCATTGGCTCACCAAAATATAAGTCAGGTATTTTTTTTGGATAAACGTCAACGTGCTCAGCAAGCTGACTCTCAAGTTTTAGCTGTATGTTACTGATCGCAGGTTGGCTTATTTTTGTCATGAAGTTAGACATTTTTTGTTGAACTTCATTAGGATTTTGTATAAATACATAACTTCCGCGACCAAATTGTGCTGCTTTTTTCATAAAATAACCATTAGGTGCTGCGCCTATGCCTACGGTATATAATCGAAAATTTCCCTGAGCGCTGCTAAGTAGTTGCATAAGATCAAACTCATTGGCTACGGCGCCATCAGTAATAAACACTATTTGGCGAATGGCTTTTATTGACTGCATTTCATCTTTTTTCATCATCAAAGCGTTGCTTAATGGTCGGTACATTTGGGTACCACCATCACTACTTAAGTTGGCAATAAATTGCTGTGCTTTGTTAATATTTAGCGCAGAGGCCATTTGTGTGATCGGGAATAGTAATTCGGTATCATCATCAAAAGCGATGATATTGAAACTGTCTTTATCGTTAAGTTGTAATATCGCAAGTTGTAGGCTCGCTTTTGCTTGTTGCATCGAGCTACCTTGCATTGAACCCGATGTATCAATAATAAAAATGATATCTCTTGCGATCACTTGCGTAGCGTCGGTTGTTGGCGGGAAAAAGGTTAACAACGTGTAATGTTCTCCTGCCACTTCTTGAGTGAAACTGCTCACTTGCGGCTGGCTGCCTGCTAATAACTGCCAACTTAAATCAAAGCTTTTATTAGACACTGTATGTGTTTTATTTAAGGTAATAAGGTAAGCATTTTGGCTGCTGTCTAATTCTCGAAATTTTATTTTATGGCTGTCACTGGCAATAGTCGTGATCGGGATGCCTGAATTTAAGGCAATGTTAATCGATGACTGACTAGGTGCAACGGAATGAGATTGAAGATATGGCCAATGAACGCTTGATAGCTTAAATGGTTCAGGTAGTGGTTTAAATGGTAGCTTGTGTGAGCGCTTGTTTAAAAGCTTAGCAGAGTGAGTAGGCAATAGTGAAGATGGTGTCTCAGGCCGTTCTTCCGATGTATGTCGATATACTTTGGGTTGATATCGCTCAGTTATCGCAAGTGGCAGTCGTAAATTAAATTTACCATTGGCAAATGAGACCGGCATGATAAATTTTAAGGTTACTACCACCACGGATTGTGCTGGAATATTCGCTATCTTGTTGGTAAATAAATTTGCACGATGTTGCTCTACTAAACTTGCCTTTTTCCCTTGTCTTTTGGCTTTTTGATAGCGTATTTTAGCTGCTTTTTTCTCCATGATTTCGCCAATGATTTCTTTATCTCCAACTTTTATGAGTAATTGTTTTACCGCCGCGTCTTCGGTTAATGGAAATTGATACTTACCCTCTAAGGCAATGCCATGGGGATTAATAAAGGTTTGCTTTATTTCTGCGAAAGCTATCAAACCATTTATTTCAATATTAGCTTCAATATCAATGGGGAAGGTTGCACGCATGGCTGGGTGTGGATGATCAAATACTAATTGTGGCCCATGAATAAGGGCGTTTTCATTAGTTACTTTTTTCTCCAAATCAATTGGATTACTTTGTGCCAAAGGTACAAAAAACAGAGCAAGCAATGTGATAAGTAATATTAGAAATGATAATTTAAACCATTTATTACGTCGTTTTTTACGCTGTTGACGATAATAATAGGAGTCTTGATAATCGATAAGTTGTCGTTTGTTTTTAGCGATAAACATCTCTTGCTCGAGTCTATGAATGATAGAGGTTATTTAAGCAAAGCATTGAGTGTTGGCAACGTCAGTATTAGGGCAAAGTACTGATGAAAAATGTCGAAAAAATGACAAGTCATATTTGTTGGCAAATAACGTTGGTATTTAATTGGGTCACTTTATTAGTTATTGAAAAATACTTTTTGGTATGGGTTTTATCTCATCATTATATTGTCGAGGGTGCTCGACACCACGCAGGGGCCTTTGAACCGCCAAAGACCCCTGCACCCCAAAGCGGCTGTAACATTAACCGTGTTCCAAAATTAAAATCAATATTCTCGACATAACAGCAAAGATCGCACTTCCATGTGCGCATTGCTTTTTCCATCATCCATGATGGAAATATGTGAAAATTGATTATAATTTTGGCGTTTAATAAAGCAGGGTTTATGCTCCGTTCTAGTTTGCTTTATCCTGTTGTTAAAGGCATCGTCAGTTGCTTATTATTAGCTATAGAAACGAGCCTTGCAGGTTTCACTAATTCCCATCTCAGCGGTTTAATAAATAACTAGAAGAAGTAGACCTCGACCCTCGACATGGATGTCGAGGGCTGCCGCTGTTCATGGACGATAAATCGGCAGGTATCGAGGTCTACGCTAGTTATTTATTAAATGTTTTTAGCTGAGTAGGGCGTCGCAGGGGATCCAAGGGGAGGCGCGACGGTACGTCGCCCCTTGGGTGCTGTCGGCACACCGACAATATAATCAGGACGATAAATATAATCTAGAAAGAATTTTTCATATCTATTATTTACTCTTGAATAAATACTTTGGAGTTTTGTCTCTAAATCATCATTATATTGTCGAGGGTGCTCGACGGCACGCAAGGGTCTTTGAACCGCCAAAGACCCCTGCACCCCAAAGTGGCTACCAGATTAAACGTGTTCCAAAATTAAAATAAATATTTTCGACGTAACGGCAAAGATCGCACATCCTTGTGCGGCATTGCCTTTGCCATCATCTATGATGGCAATACATGAATATTTATTTCAATTTTGGCGTTTAAAAAAGCAGAGTTTTTCTTCGTTATATATTGTAGATGCTTAACTCGTCAGCTCTCCGCATAAAATACAGCTTACTATAGAAACGAGCTTGCCAGATTTCACCAAATCCCATCTCAGCGTTTTAATAAATAACTAGAAGAAGTAGACCTCGACCCTCGACATGGATGTCGAGGGCTGCCGTGTTCATGGATGATAAATCGGCAGGTATCGAGGTCTACGCTAGATGTTTATTAAAGTCTTCCGCTGTTCGGGCGCCAGGGGGAGTCAAGAGGGGCGTTTGGCGTGTAACGTCCCTCTTGGTGTCGTCGGCACACCGACAATATAATCAGAACAATAATCCAATTATAGAAAGAATTTTCCATATCATATGCTTTAAATACATTTTAGTTTGAGATTTTTATCATCATTATATAGTCGCGATGGCGACAGCACCCAAAGGAAGACTGCCTCCGGCCTCCCTTTGGAATCCCTCGGAGCTGCCAAATTAAACGTGATCCAAAATTAAAATCAATATTTTCGACGTAACGGCAAAGATCGCACCTCCATGTGCGGCATTGCCTTTGCCATCATCCATGATGGCAATACATGAATATTGATTTTAATTTCGGCGTTTAATAATGCAGGACTATTCTCCGTCCTAGTTTTATTCTGTGATTAATTTGGTTCGTTGTTACCTGTATCGTTAAATTTCACTTTTACAAACTATAGAAATGAGCTTCGAGGGGGTCATCAATTCCCATGTCAGCGGTTTAATAAATAACTAGAAGAAGTAGACCTCGACCCTCGACATGGGCCGCTCCTAGGCATCCATGCCTTCGCTGCATTAGTGCTTGACCGCCATGGATGGTGGAGATACAGTTTTTGCAGGAGCAAAAAACTGTCCATACACGTCATGTCGAGGGCTGCCGTGTTCATGGCTGACTATTACTTGCTAAAGTTGGCAGGTATCGAGGTTTACGCTAGTTGTTTATTAAATGTTTTTAGCTTAGGTTGTTAAATCAATATGATATTGTCAAGGATGTTCGATGGCATAAAAAGGTCTTTAAATGGCCAATAGTTGTTATCGTTAATTATTTTTGGGTATTATCTATGTATATACCCATAATCATTCAAGATGCAGGTTTTGAAAAATCTAAAAAACTCATCTGCGGCGTTGCTCTCAATTGTGATAGCCAGCTATCCCTCAATCGAGCGCCTTGCAGTTGAATCTTTTTGTCATCCTCAAATTCCTACATTTTGAATGTTCACGGGTATAGACTTTAGCGCAGCTGAAGTTATTTCTACTATTGAAGTATTATTTATTAAAGTATCGTTTTTTGGAAACATATCATGTGGCGTATTGTTTTATTTTTTGGTTTGCTTTGTTCATTAGCGTTTAATGTTTATTTGTTTATGCAATTAAATGTACGCAGTATCGAAAATAAGTTTCAGCAAGGCGTTAGTGATTATCCACAACAAAGTATTGCACAGATGAATAAAGAGAAAAACAATGACAAGGATATAGAGAGCACTCAAAGCTATCAAAGTACTAAAAGCGCTCAACAAGTTGTGAACCAGATTAAAAATGCTATTAATGCAAAAGATTTTTTTAATGCCAGTTATTTAATGAATACCTTAGCGCGTGATCATCAAGCGCAATTATCGACAGTAAGGCTCTTTTGGTTGCATGCTACACAGGCGTTAATTAAAGAAGAGCTATTTACAGATGCTGAAAACTCGATCAGTGCGTATTTATCATTCCAAGCGGATGATGGCGACTTTCTCTATCAACAAGTTGACTTATATTGGCAACAGCAATTGCCTTTACTAGCGATTAAACATGCTTATGAAGTGCAATATCATCTGTTTAATGAAATTAAAATTCGAGATGCGATTACCTTTGCAAGAGAGCTGGTTCAACAATACGTTGATGTATTAATAAATGATAATCTCTGGTTAGAACTGAGAAATGTGGTTGAGGAAGTGCTTTTATTTGATCCTCAAAGCCTTAACTTACAATGGATTTTTGCTCGCGCATTATATCAGTTAGGTGAATTTGAGTATGCACGTAATGCTATTGAACCTTTGCTAAAACAGCCAAATTATATAATAAAAGCGCGATCGTTATTAGCAGAGATTGAAGCCGCTTTAGGGCAACAGAAAAACATTCCGTTAAATCGTCAAGGTGAACACTTTATCGTGCAAGGGCTTATTAATGATACGTTTAACGTCTCGTTAATGTTAGATACAGGTGCCAGTATTTCCTTATTGTCTGAGTCGGCATTTGCAGTACTAAGCCAATATTCAGAGGTCGTTTATGTCAAAGACTTAAACCTTAATACGGCCGGAGGGATGGTAACCGCCAGTATTTACCAAGTAGCCGAATTTGCGATACAAGGTTATATCGTTAACGATTTTATTTTTGCAGTCAGTCCTTCCTATGTGAGTGAAGGTAGAGAGGGCAGTGAAGGTAATGATGGTTTATTAGGGATGAATTTTTTAAAGTCTTTTGACTTTCATATTGATCAAAATAACAATCAGTTAATTTTAAAAAATAAATAGTCGATATCTATTATTTGAAAAATACTTTTTAGTTTGGTTTTTTACTCATCATTATATTGTCGAGGGTGCTCGACGGCACACAGGGGTCTTTGAACCGCCAAAGACCCCTGCACCCCAAAGCGGCTGCAACATTAAACGTCATCCAAAATTAAAATCAATATCCTCGACATAACAGCAATAATCGCACCTCCATGTGCGCATTGCTTTTTCCATCATCCATGATGGAAATATGTGAATATTAATTTTAATTTTGGCGTTTAATGAGGCTGGACTATTCTTCGTTCAATATTGCAGATGATTAACCCGTCAGCTCGCCGTATAAAATACAGCTTGCTATAGAAACGAGCTTGCCAGATTTCACCAAATCCCATGTCAGCGGTTTAATAAATAACTAGAATAAGTAGACCTCGACCCTCGACATGGATGTCGAGGGCTGCCGTGTTCATGGATGATAAATCGGCAGGTCTCGAGGTCTACGCTAGTTGTTTATTAAGTGTTTTAACTGAGTAGGGCGTCGCAGGGGATCCAAGGGGAGGCGCGGCGGTACGTCGCCCCTTGGGTGTCGTCGGCACACCGACAATATAACTAGAATAAAAAACCATACTTGAAAGAATTTCACCCAATCACATTAACTTTTCTTGAAATAGCCTTAAAAAAAACCTTATTTAGCCAATATAGTTAATACAGCGCTATTCATTGCTTGTGTAGCCGTAGCAATAACCTTCTCAGCATCCGGCGCCCAAAGTGGACTGTGCAGCGATGGTAAACCTTCACCTGTTTTTTGGGCCGATTGCCACTTATCGTGAGGCACACCACCTACCCAAAATATCATACTTTTAATACGAGTATCTGCGCGGTAATAACGACCAAAGTCTTCTCCTGCCATTACTGGCGGGACTTCTAAAACACGTTCTTTACCTAACTCTTTCGTGAATAACGTTGCCATTGCATCGGTAAATTCAGGTTCATTATAGGTGGCAGGTGTATATTCATCTTTCACGGTAACTACAGGTAATAACTTTTCAGGTAAACCCATAGCAATGGCTTCACCTTTTGCTATTCTGGTGATGCCATCAATTAATTTTTGGCGTGTTTCATCTGAGTAACTGCGTACGGTCAATAATAACAGGGCTTGATCAGAAATAATGTTGTGTTTAGTACCTGATTGAAAGCTGCCTACGGTGACAACAGCCGGATCTTGAGGGTCTAATTCTCGGCTGACTAATGTTTGTAAGGCACCAACAATGCGTGCGCCCAATACCACAGGATCTTTAGTGGCGTGTGGATATGCACCGTGACCGCCAATGCCTTTAACTAAAATATTTACACTATCAACGTTGGCGAAGGTATAACCTGGGGTATAACCAATAACACCTGCTTTTAAACTGGCAGAATTATGAAACGCTAAGGCATAATCAGGTTTTGGAAAGCGCTTATATAAACCGTCGGCTATCATGTCTTTTGCGCCACGACCACGTTCTTCAGCAGGTTGTAATATCATCACTAAAGTACCAGACCAAGCCGTTTTGTTTTCACTGAGTAATTTTGCCGTACCCATCCAACTTGTCATGTGTGTATCATGTCCACATGCATGCATTACATGAGCTTGTAAACCTTCCTCAGTGGTTGTAGTAACTTTTGAAGCAAATGATAAACCGGTTTGCTCTTTCACTGGCAAGGCATCCATATCTGCGCGAATGAGTACCGTAGGACCTTTACCATTTTTTAAAACAGCAACGACTCCCGTACCACCAACTTTTTCGGTGACTTCAAAACCTAATTCACGGGCCGTTTTAGCCAATTTTTTTGCCGTATTAAATTCGAAACTGGAAAGCTCTGGACTTTGGTGTAAGTCTTTATATAGCGTCATTAATTCAGGCATGGCAGCCTTTACTAACTTGCTATTATCATTAGCAGCAAAGGCTAGCGAACTGTTGGCAAGACATAAAACAGATGTGATAAATGCTATAGTTTTCATTGTATTACTCAGAGAAAATTGTTGAGTTTTATCTTAGCTAAACGAGGGCAAAGCTTCAAATTTTAATTAGTGACACTTACCTTGAAATGACTCTATTTCTTTCGTTGTTACATAACGGTTCGTTAAAAACGAGCTTTACGCTAGTTAATTATTAAAGGTTTTAGCTGAGCAGGGCTTCGCTGGGATTTCAAAGGGAGTCGCGGCGATACATCGCCGCTTGGGTGCTGTCAGTACACTGGCAATAAAATTTAGAACAAGTAACCGTGTTAGCAATAATTTATAGGACGCTTACAAAATTCCGGTATCATAGTTTTTAAGATCAGCCATAAAGGTTTTATCTTGATATCGTGCCAAGCTAAAACCTTTAGCGTAACTAGCAGTCTCTTGATTTAAAAGCCATTGCGAGCAAAGTTCGCCGCTGGCACAAGCTGCCATGGTTCCAAATCCAGACATTGCGCCGTTAATATAAAAACCATCTATTGCTGTGGGCCCTATGATTGGCCAATTCTCTTTTGTTGTGGTGTAGTATCCGCCATAGTGGATCATGTTTCTTGGAAATCCACCGTAATATGCTTTAAGTGCAGGGTTGAGTCGTGCTGCGCCTCTTAATACTATTTCAGGGTAATAATCGTTTAATTCTGGATTGGTAGCAGCATCAACCGCTGTTTGGTTAAAAGCCCAACCGAGTTTTAACCAATTTCCATGATCGCCACCTTCTGGTCGACAATGAATACCACCGCCTATTTGCTCAGTTAACCAGCTAAATTCTGGGTCTTCCTTCAATAATTGTTGCTCTTCGGTGTTCCAATCGATAGTTTGTGGATCAAGGTCGATAGCAAATGGTAAATTCCTCGGAATTGCTTTTAACGTATCAGGGAAGGCAATTTTTTGTTGTAAAATATTTTCTATGGGTAAATCCAGCCCCAGCATTTTTGCGATGTCATTAATAAATGGGCCAGCGGCATTTACCACTTGAGTGGCGGTTATCGTTTCGACATCACCGCTGACGGTTACCTTAAATTCGACTGTTTTGTTTATGTTAACTACTTTTCCGATTAATTTTTTACCACCAGATGCGATAAACTTTTCCATCATGAAAGTTGCCATTTGCTGCGAGTCAACCATACCAGCTTGTCTTATATGAATGATATTCTGAATCGCAGGGTCTAAGCTTGGAAAATGTTTTTTGATCATGGTTGAATCATTTAATAAATCAACTCCTTGCGGCGCGTTTTGCCATGCTTCGGTTATTGGCGGTTGGTATTTATGAGCATTAAGACTTGAATAATGATGCACAGGGGTATCTTCACCATTGTCATACGAGTCGACAATGCGATTAACTATCTTTGAAACATCATCTGCTCTAGTAGACAGTAGGTAACCACGACGAGTTAACTGAATACGATCATGGCTTTCAATGGCAATATCTTCCATTAAGCTGATGCTACGTTCCATAAATTTTCGCATCGATGGGTGAGACCACCAATTCCGATAATTTTCACCGGATTGTGCTGAAGTCAACGTCATTGGTTGAAATTGATCGAGTAAGGTAACTTTTAATTCGGGTTTTGATTGTTTTAAGTAATAAGCTGTTGCGATGCCAATAATACCTGCACCAATAACGAGTACTTCTGTGTGTTCTGATTTCATTTTCTCTCAGCTTATATTTTATTAAAAATTATCAAATGGTAGAAATAGTATACTATTTCAATGTTGAGTATACAATCTTGAAGTTGTATAATCCTCTACCTGCTTGTAAAAGAATTGATTAAAGGATAGACATTGGCAAAACAAATAAGCGCAGGACCAGTAAAGAATAGCCATGAAGGCAAGCGACCGGGAGGGTCCAGCCAAGTCGTCTATTTGGCATTGCGCGATCAAATTCTTCAGAACCAACTATCAGGTAATCAATCACTTAAACAAGACAAAATTGCCGCAAGTTTTGGCGTGAGTAAAATTCCAGTACGTGAAGCGTTAAAACAACTTGAAGCGGATGGTTTAATCGAATTTAAACCCCGTAGAGGCGCTTTTGTTGTTGAACTGAGTGAATATGACATTATAGAAAACCTTGAAATACGTATTGGTCTAGAATGTCATGCTTTACAATTAGCTATTCCTAATATGACAGCTACAGATATCAAAGAAGCCCAACAGATCTTAGAAGCTTATCAGCAAGTATCGAGTATTGAAGGTTGGAGTGAACTAAACAGACAATTTCATCATTGCATTTACGCGCCCTGCGGATTCACAAAATTGCTGCTGATGATTGATACGGTTAAACGGCAGACTCATTCTTTTATGCGGCTTAAAATTAGTCAGGTTGCAGGATTTGAAAGACCACATGCCGAACATCTCGCCATTCTTGAAGCATGTAAAGCTAACGACGTAACATTAGCGGTTGCGCTTGTTCGACAACATATTGAATGCACAAAAAAGGAAGTGACGGCTTATTTTAGAAGACTAAAGCAGGCTGATTAATCATTAATTAGGGCGGCCATCGGCGTGGATAGCTCTTTTGATATGGTTTACTTTATATTATCCACTTTGTATGGCTCACTTTATATGGCCCCATTTATTCACTACACCATACTGACTTATTCTCTTTTTTAACTGTTTTTTTGAACTGTCTTTTTGAATTGGCTCATGTAATGACATCAATAATGTAGATATTGTTGATGTCATATAAATATACCCGTGCAACTTCAAGATGCATGATTCAGTGGGAATTTAAAAGACTTTATGCAAGGCATTCAGTGTAAAGAATGGTTATTCCCTTCTTAAAATGAATAACGCGGCATAAAGTCTTTTAAAGCCCACTCGAAGGGGAACACAGAGCAACATCACTTCGTTGTTGCACCAATTTGTAAGGGAATGCCATGACTTCATTGGTGCGCCTAAAAATGAAATTGCTCTGTTTTCCTGAACAAGTATCTTGAAGTAGTACGGGTATAAATATTACTATTTTTTGTTCGCTAATGTAAAAGTAAGTTCGCCACCACTTATCAATTGTTGATGATTAATGAAGTAAGACTTTATCTCTTTATTATTCAATTTAATATCACTGATGTATTTGCTCTTATCATCGGTTTTTATTGTTTTTAGAGATAACTGTTTGCCTGGGTAATATTGTGGATTTAGCCTAATGTTTATTTCGTTAAAAGACGGGGCCACTAGTGCATAGTTCATATCACCTGGAGCGGTAGGGTAAAAGCCCATCATACTAAAGACTAACCAAGCAGATAGTGTTCCTGCATCGTCATTACCAGGAATACCACCTGGGGTATTATGGAAATGTTTGTTGATAAGTTCAGATACTTTTTCTTGGCTGCGCCACTCTTGACCTTTCACATAGTTAAAGAGGAAAGGGTAGGTAATGTCTGGTTCGTTTGCCATATCAAAATTGTCGGTTTCAAATGTTTTAATAAGTTGTTGATTAAAGCTTTGTTCACCGCCTAGCAGGCTAATTAATCCATGGATATCATGGGGGACATAAAATCGATAGTTCCAAGCATTACCCTCTATATATCCAGGAGCGGGTTCAAAATTTCGTCCAAGCTGAGGATCGTACGGAGAAAACCATTCGCCATTGGTATGCTTAGGTCTTAACATTCCAGTTGTTGTATCAAAGAGCTTTTTGTAATTCATTGAACGTTGTAAAAATAATTTGTAATCTTCTTTATGACCTAAGGCCTTTGCTAACTGAGCGAGGTTCCAGTCAGCGATGTAGTACTCAAGGCTAGTTGATACCGTGCCTCCCCATTTATCTTCACCATCAATAGGTACATAACCAAGCTCCCTATATTGTAAATTTTCAGGTCGCAGCAAATTATTCTCTGTGGTTAGTGCCGATTTCTTGGCAAACTTATAAGCGGTGTCTATATCAAAGTCTTTAATTCCTCTTAAATATGTATCAGCAATAACAGGTGTCGCAGGGTCGCCGACCATGACTTGTGTTTCCATACCTAACAGTTCCCATTTAGGCAACCAGCCACTTTCTTTGGCCATATCAACCATAGTTTGAACCATTTCTGATTGTATTTCTGGGTAAAGTAAACTCAGCAGTGGGTGTAGATTTCTATTGGTATCCCATAAAGAATAGACACTATAGCGATTTTTACCTTTGCTATTACCTATACCCGATTGCCCCATAAGAGGGTAATCGCTATTGCTATCTTGAATGATATTAGGGTGAATTAGTGTATGATAAAGCGCGCTATAAAAGATTGTCTTTTTTTCTGTACTGCCTTTTACTTGTACACGACTAAGCAATTGTTGCCATTTTTTTTGGGCTTGCTTTTTTGTTGTCTCAAAATCGAAATTTTCTTGTTCAGCGTTAAGGTTTGCACGGGCATTTTCAATACTGACATAAGAAATACCCACTTTAACTTCAACTTGTTCGCCTTCAGTGGTATCAAATTGAAAATAAGCGCCAATATCGTCGCCCGCTATTTCATGGCGGTAGTTCTTATAGGGTTTATAAGTATTGTTGTAGCCAATCCACTCACCTTCAACGCCTTTATATTTAGGCATTTTTTTCCAAGCACCAGCTGACTCAGCTGCTTTACTGAGTTTAGCAACAAAATAAACGGGTCGAACATCTTCTGAGTGATAACAGAAGGTACCAATCATTTTAAAGCCTTCTACTTCATTATTAGACACGACTTTGAGCATGCTACCACTTTCATTGGTGAGCCCTAGACCAAGATTAAGCAGTATTTGAGACTGTCCTTTGGGAAACGTATAGCGGCTAATACCGGTGCGAAGTGTGCTTGAGGTTTCTACATCAATAGCATATTTAGTTAATGTATTACGATAATACCCGGGAGACGCTTGTTCATTACTATAGGTAGAGCCATATTTTTCAGCATTAAATTCCAATGGACCTGTTGTTGGCATTAACAAAATACTGCCTAAATCAGGACAGCCAACACCACTTAAATTGACATGACTAAAACCCGTTAAAAAACTATTGTCATAAATATAACCACGAGAGTTCCATGCTGCGTCTTTTTCGAATTTGTTCTCTTTGCCCAACTTAAACGCGGCGTTAAATGGCACAACTGAAGCCATGCCATGAGGATATTGTGCACCAGGGTGAGTTGCGCCAAAATTTGAGGTGCCTATAAATGGATTCACATATTGAGTGACGGTCTCAGCTGCCAGTGAAAAAGAAAATAATAAGGCGAGAATAAAACATAAATGCATGATTAATGAGGCTCCGAAGTCATATTGAAAATTAAAGTACCACCAGCCATGATGGCTTTATGGCTTAACATATAGTCAGTATGAACTTTACCGTTTAATGTGATTGAATCAACATAAACGTTTTTCTCAGACTGATTATTGGCAATAATGGTAAACGTTTTGCCGGCGCCAACGGCTATTTGGGCATAATCCACTTCTGGACTGCCTAATACATATTCGCCAGAAACCGGATTTACGGGGTAAAACCCTAATGCACTAAACATATACCATGCTGACATTTGTCCCGCATCTTCATTACCTGCAAGTCCGTCGGGTTTAGTGGTATATAAGTCAGCCATAATTTGGCGAACACGTTGTTGAGTTTTATGAGCTTGGTCTACGAATTGATATAAATAAGGAACATGATGAGCAGGCTCATTACCATGGACATATTGACCAATGTAGCCAGAAATCCATTCTGGTAACTCATTTTCACTTTGTTGTGTGGTGAACATGCTATCAAGTTTATCGGAGAAATTTGTTTTACCACCCATTAAGTTGATTAAACCTTCGATGTCATGTGGAACAAAAAAGTTATATTGCCAAGCATTGGCTTCACAGTAGTCTTCTGGATGGTAGGCGAGGGCGTCAAAATTGACTCTATAACTTCCCGCTTTATCTTTGGCACGCATAAAGTTAGACGTTGCATCAAAGTGTTGTTGGTAATTATTGGCACGCGCTAAAAAGTAATCAGCTTCTTTTGGTTTATTAAGCGCTGAAGCCATTTGGGCAATACTCCAATCATCAAATGCATATTCAAGTGTTAACGATACATTCCATTTACCAAACTCAAACGGGACATAACCATATTCGCGATATTCTTTAATGCCAAAGTCATTTTGCATAGCACTTTTTTTCATTGCCGCAAAAAGATGCTCGCCGCTAATATCATCATCAGTGATCACACCTTTAAGGTAGGCATCAACGAGCACAGGCACGGCATGGTAACCCATCATCATATCGGTTTCGTTACCTTGAAAGTTCCAAACAGGTAACAATCCATATTCATGATAATGAGCCATTAAGGACATCATCATTTCTTTGCTATGGTCAATATCAGTAATAGTTTTCCACGGATGTAACGCACGAAAGGTGTCCCAAAGAGAGAAAAACGAATAACGTTGATAACCCGATGTTTGATGAATGTTACCATCAGGTCCTTTATATTGACCATTGCTGTCAGAGAAAACACGTGGTGCTAAATAGGAGTGATATAGCGCCGTATAGAACTGCACCATATTGTCTTGAGATGCCGTCACCTTTACTTTAGATAATGCTTGTTCCCATAATCGTTCACTGTCTTGCTTTGTTTCTATGAAACTTTTATTAATGCCATCAGTAAGTAAGTTTTGTTTGGCGTTGTCAATGCTCACTGAACTTATCGCCGTTTTGACTAGCAGTTGTTTATTGTTACTGACATCAAAATGAAAGAGGGCATTAATTCCTGGTCCTTCGGTTGTTACATACTGGGTTTTTACATATTGGTTGGTTATATTTTGAGCTATTGAGTGCTGCTTGCTTTCACTCATCGCTTTATTATTGGCGATGCTAATATCATGTTGAGTGATTTTTTCAGAAAATGTTGTGTAAAAATAGACACGTTGATCTTTAGCCCAGCCTGAAGATTTTCTATAGCCTGCGATAGTATATTCGTCAATCAAGACTAGCTGTGTTGCGACGGTACTATCCCAATTACGTGCATAGTTTAAGTCTAACTTAACTTGACCTTGTTGATGTTTATCGGCAAAGGTATATTTTTGTATGCCTGTTCTTAAGCCAGCGGTTAGTTCAACGTTAATGTTATAGTCATCTAAATAGACTTGATAATAGCCAGGAGAAGCAGATTCATTGTCATGGCTAAAAGAAGAATAAATGGTAGGCGACTTATTAATATCATCCAATAATTTTTGTTTCGGCGTACCTGTTATGGGCATAAACGAAATATCATATAAATCGCCAGCTCCGGTACCTGAAAGATGAGTATGACTAAAGCCAGCAATAATATCATCGGGATAAAAGTAACCAGAAATCCAATCCCAACCATTACGACCATTATCAGGACTCAGTTGTACCATGCCATAGGGTTGAGTTGCTCCCGGATAGGTTTTCCCTTTACCGGCAGTGCCAATAAAGGGATCTACGTAGGAAATTAGTGCTGACTCTGATTGCTTTATCATGGTACTTGGCAGTGACGAACAAGCCGATAATATTAATAATGTGGAAACAGTAATCCCACCGAGCGATTTATTAAAACCTTCTTGAATATGACTAACCAAGCTGTACTGCATTTTTTATCCTGTTACTTTAATCGATTATTTAACTTGTTTGTTTAATGCTTCATTGCCTAAAACACGTAATACTTCAAAACAGGCTCCTAGGCTGTGGTAATCACATTTTGCCCCTGCAGCACTTTTTTGGTTACTGTATTTGCTGTTGTCATGTTTTAAAACCCGAAACCATGCGCCATGTTGATGATCTACCATATGTGTCCAACTATATTGCCATAGGGCATTGTAGTGATTTAGGTACTGTTGATCATTGGTGACTTGATACAACATGGCTGCAGCAGCAAAGCTTTCGGCTTGTACCCAGAAATATTTATCGTTATCACAACAATTTCCTTGCGGGTCAAAACCATAAATTAACCCTCCATGCTGATGATCCCATGCTATGGTATAGGCGCTATCAAATAATACTCTGGCTTTTTCGACTAACCATAGTTGTGGTTCATGACGATTAAGCATTAACAATAACTTACACCATTCTGTTTGATGGCCGGGTTGGAAGCCCCATGGCCGATACAGGTTTTTTGGGTCGTCTTTATTGTATTCCCAGTCGGGAGCAAAGTCTGTGGTGTAATGTTCCCAAACGAGGCCATCAGTGAGATCGGCTTGTCTAATCGCTATATTTTTAGCTATGGTTTGTGCACGTTGTAAAAACTTAATTTCTGAACTTGCTTCATAAGCCGCAATCATTGCTTCACATAAATGCATATTGGCATTTTGGCCACGATAGTCGCTGAGTTCACCGTTTGCACTGATTTCATCGGCATATAAACCAAATTTTGGCTGCCAAAAACGCTGTTCAAGCAACTCATAAACATTGAGTAGGGCGTCATTATTAGTGATCAGTCCTGATTTCTTTGCCGCAGCATAAGCTAATAAAACAAACGCATAACCGTATGCTTGTTGTGTCATGTCAGCTGGTTGATGGGCGTTTAATGTCCAAGCATAGCGTTGTTGAGTTTGTTGCCAATGAACGTTTTCAACGTAATCTAGGCCATGTTTAGCCATCGCCAAATATTCTTTATTTTCATAAACTAGACTGGCCATAGCGTAGTTAACAATAATGCGAGTGCTACTGACTAATTGTCTAAAATCACTATCAAAATGTTGGCCGTCGTCAAGGAAGTTTTGAAAATAACCACCTGTTTCATCTACGACTCTAGGGTTATAAAAATCAAGAATAGATTGCCCATGAGCTAATAGAAATTCACGACTATAAAAAGCGTCTTTTGGCGGATTTATCTTTGTTGCTTGTATGGTTTTTTGCTCTGTGGTTTGTGCTGTGTTTTGCATTGTATTCTCCAAATTCTTTTATTGGCTACTAACTTGGGCTTGCTATTTATATAGCGTTGCTGGCCAATGTTCTTCTATGTCGTTAAAGCGTGGTAAGGCGGGAAATGCGCCAGGTAACGTCACGGCGTGAGCACCACAATTAGACGCAAACTTTATTAACTGACCAAGTATATCCATTGACGTTAATGCACTTTTAGGATCGGATAGTTTACTTAACGCAAAGAGCAATGAACCACTAAAGGCGTCACCACCTGCGGTGGTATCCACGGCTTTAATGATTGGCACTGGGATCGTTTTGTTACCTTGAACAGTAAAAAATTCGATAGGGTGTTCACCATCGGTGATCACTAAAACAGAAACGCCATGGGCCAAACATGATTGAATGTAGTTATCTTCATTACCTTGTGCGAGATATTCAAGCTCATCGCGTGAAAACTTAATCACATCGGCCATATGCACAAGTTCATTCACCAAGGCAATATCCGCACAGCCTGTAGACCATAAGTTATGCCTTAAATTGACATCAAAACTAACGATCGATTGATTGGCTTTTGCTTTTGTTACGGCGGCCTTAGTCGCTGCCGTTATTTGTTTATCAGTTAAGGTATTACTACAAAAATGAAATAATGGCTGTTCGTTAAACCATTGGTCATCAATTTGTTCTGGCGAAAACAATACATCAGCTGAGTCTTGACGGTAAAAAGAAAAACTTCTATCGCCTTCCTCATCGAGCATTACAAAAGCTAATGCCGTTTTTGCGCTTTTATGTTTGGCTAAAAATTGGGTATTAACTCCGTATTCAATTAAGGCTTGTTCAAGAAAATCACCAAAAGGGTCTGCACCTACTTGCCCTGCAAAAAGTGCATTGCCACCAAGCTTTGCTACAGCAACCGCTGCATTTGCAGGGGCACCACCGGGATACTGCCTGTAATTATTTAATATTAATGGTCCATCTTCTTGTTTACCGGTATTTAAAAAATCAATTAATGCTTCGCCAAAACATAAAACGGGTTTCATGCTTTCACCTCAACCACATTTTCATTTTTGGTACTTTTAGAACCTCTTAAGGCATACCAAGCGATATAAATGTAGGCAAAGGCAGGAACGATAAAACTTGCTTGCACAGAAGTTGCGTCAGCTGCTACGCCCTGAAGCATAGGGATAATTGCTCCACCTACAATAGCTTGACACAATAAACCAGAACCACGCCCTGTAAGAGGACCTAGCCCTTTTATTGCTAAAGTAAAGATAGTAGGGAACATGATGGAGTTGAATAAACCTACGCTGATCACTGCCCACATTGCTGTTTGACCTTCACTGTTTATTGTTAACATGATCAAGGCAATTACCACTATCGAATTGCTAGCGAGTAAATAAGTTGGCTTGATGAATCTCATTAATGCAGCACCGACAAAACGACCTATCATCGCGGCTCCCCAGTAATACGAAACCATTTTACTTGCTTCATGCTCGCTTAAGCCACCAATATGACTTTCTGCAAAAAAGTTAACTAAAAAGCTACCAATTGATACTTCTGCGCCAACGTATAAAAATATGGCTAAGGTACCAAAGAGTAGTGGAGGGTGTTTAAATATTGAGTCACTGGTTGTTTCAGCGGCGGTAGGGTCTTCAACGGCGGTGATCACAGGCAATTTAATACGTTTAAAAACAATGGCGGTGATAATCATTACACTCGCTAATATTAAGTAAGGCAGTTGTACGGCAGTGGCGGCAATTACCGTGGCTGTGCCACCGAATATCAATGCCGCACCAAAAATAGGGCCAACAGTATGGCCTAATGAATTAATCGCTTGTGCTAAATTTAAACGACTTGCAGCCGTTGCCTCCGAGCCTAAAATAGCAACGTATGGGTTTGCGGAAACTTGCAAAATGGTGACGCCACTAGCAAGAATAAATAGCCCTAATAAAAAGACAACATAAATTTCTACTTCCGCTGCGGGGTAAAACATTAAACAACCTGCGGCTATGGTCAATAAACCAATAATAATCCCTCGTTGATAGCCGACTTTTTCGATTAATTTTCCAGCAAATGGCGATATAATAAAGTAAGCACCAAAAAAGCAAAATTGTACAAGCATCGCTTCAGTATAATTTAGTTCGAATGCGGCTTTTAAATGAGGGATTAAAATATCGTTTAGTGCAGTAATAAACCCCCAGATAAAAAATAGTGTCGTCATTGCTGCAAAAGCAAACTTGCTATTCATTGCTCCTGCTACCTGATGTGTTTTTCCTGTGGGGATATTACCAGCCATAATTTTGCCTTTAGTCATAAATGTTAATATTTAATGTAAATTTGGAATAAATAAGGTGTTACAGCAGCGATGTTATGAGTATTTTTGCGTTGTAAAGCGACTAATATCGTATGATTAGTCGCTTTATGCTTTGATACTTACAATACACAGCCATTGCGAAATATTGCATTTAACATGTTGTTATTTATTCTTTTATTCTCGTTATTCGAATTCATCTTGATTTTTTATTATTATTTACTTTCGGTAGATAAAGAATAAGGCACAGCATCACTAGTTGATGCCCATTGCCTATTTGGGGTTGCAGACATTGAAAAGTCTATGCGACCACCAGCTTGAATATCATGATGATTTAGCCATGTTTTATTATGCTCTTGTCCATTTAACTGACTTGATTGAATAAAGTGGTTGTCATCAAGATTGTTACTGGCATTAATCGTGAACTGCTTGCCGTCTTCTAGTGTCATAGTCACTTTGTTAAATAATGGACTACCGATAACATATTGTGGAGTTCCTGGGGTCACCGGATAAAAACCTAAAGCACTGAATACGTACCAAGCAGATGTTTGACCGTTATCTTCGTCACCAGAATAACCATCAGGTGTTGCTGAGTAGAGTTTATCTAATACGTTTCTGACATGTGTTTGTGTCTTCCATGGTTGCCCTGCATAGTTATATAAGTACAACATATGCTGAATGGGTTGGTTACCATGTGCGTAGTTGCCCATATTAACGATTTGCATTTCTCTAATTTCATGAATCGTGAATCCGTAGTAGGAATCATCAAAGGTTGGTGGCATTGAAAAAACTTCATCAAGTTTATCTATAAAAGCTTTGTCACCCCCCATTAATTGCTTTAAGCCTTCGATATCTTGAAATACAGACCAGGTATAATGCAGACTATTTCCTTCGGTAAATGCATCACCCCATTTCAATGGGTTAAACGGTGATTGAAAATTTCCGTCTTGATTTTTACCGCGCATCCATTTTGTTTCAGGATCAAACATATGTTTGTAATTAAAGGCTTTTTGTCGATAGTCTATAGCATCTTGTTTCTTGTTTAACGACTCGGCTAGTTTGGCAATATTAAAATCTGCGAATGCATATTCCAGTGTTCTCGCCGCATTTTCATGAATACCAACGTCATAAGGAACGTAGCCAAGTTGGTTGTAATAATTAACACCTTCGCGACCAACAGAGCTAACCGGACGGCCTTCATCGACAGTGGCATTTTTAACAATCGCTTCATATAACGTTTCAATATCAAAACCTCTGATACCTTTATTGTATGCATCGGCGATATTTACAGCGGAGTTTGAGCCAATCATGACACCACGATGGCCAGGACTTGCCCATTCAGGTAACCAACCAGACTCTTTATAGGTATTGGCCAAGCCTTGCATTATTTGTGCGTCCATAGAAGGATACATTAAGGTGAAAAACGGAAATACAGCACGAAAAGTGTCCCAAAATCCATTGTCAGTAAACATATATCCTGGCAATACTTCACCATTATATGGGCTGTAATGAACGACTTGATTTTCTTGGTCGTATTCATAAAATTTTCGAGGAAACAGCAATACACGATATAGCGCTGAGTAAAAAGTGCGAACATCTTCAACGTTATCATCTTCAACGCGTAATCGAGCTAGCTCTGTTTGCCATTCGTTATGGGCTTTTTTCTTAGTTGTAGCAAAATCATCGCTACCTATTTCTCTTTGTAAGTTAAGTTCAGCTTGTTGATGACTAATAAATGACGAAGCTACTTTTACATGCACGGTTTCACCTTTTTTAGTTTTAAAGCCAACAATGGCGCCAACATGGTCACCCTTATTGTCTGTAGAATTTTCAACGAGTTGCCACTCGTCGCTCCAGGTATGTGTCAAATCAAAGTCTTTATCGAAGGTAGCAACAAAATAGTTATGGAAATTATCAGGTACACCGCCATGATTATTACGGACATAACCAATGATTTTACGTTCTTGTGGGATGATTTTAACCATAGAACCTTTGTCAAAAGCATCGAGGGTGATATAAGCACTGTCGGATTTAGGGAATGTAAATTTAAAATGAGCAGCGCGTGCAGTAGGCGATACTTCGGCGTTTACATCGTAATCCGCCAAATACACTTGATAGTAATGAGGAGATGATTGTTCGGCTTTGTGTGAAAACCACGACGCTCGATCATCTTCTTGAAATTTAAGTTCACCAGTTACCGCCATCAATGAAAATGCGGCATAGTCATTAAGCCATGGACTTGGTTGGTGTGTTTGTTTAATGCCGCGAATTTTATTATCTGCGTACTTATAAGTCCAACCATCACCCATTTTTGCGGTCATAGGTGTCCAAAAGTTCATCCCCCATGGTGTAGCGATGGCGGGATAGGTATTGCCATTAGATAAGCTGAACTTCGAGTCAGTTCCCATTAACGGATTCACATATTGAACGAGATCGTCTTTTACAATGTTAATTGTTTTGGTTAATGCTTTAGAGCCAGTGTTATCTGTGGCTTGTTCACAGCCAAATAACAGTAGTGTGACTGATAAATAAAGGTAAGTTATATTTTTCATTTTCAATTGTTCGTCTGTTAGTCAAATAAAATGTTATAAGTACAATCCAATTGCTACTTTACAGGAAAATGTTAAACTTCACATTAAAATGTAATCGATTGCATTCTTTTAGGTTATACTATGAATTTACAATATTCAATAGTATTTTTTGTATATTTACATTAGGTTTTCTAATATTTTTTATACAAATACTATATTGCGCAGGTATTCTCAATAAAGTAATAGAAACTTTTGTTGTTATATGCAAAATTAATGCACAATAACGTGATGAACATGTTATCGGTTACACTTTTTAATTTAAAAGTTTTATTTAATGTAATTTTTTAGGTAAGTATTTAATAATGTCCACAATTAAGAAGGTTTGCCAACTGGCTGGGGTGTCAACGGCGACAGTTTCAAGAACACTTAAAAACCCTGATATGGTTAATGCCAAAACACGCGAGCGTATATTCAAAGCGATTGCGGAAGCAGGCTACCGACCTAATGTCCTAGCATCTAGTATAAAAACGGGTCGCTCAAACTCTATTGTTGTCTTAGTTCCTAATTTATCTAATCCTTTTTTTCTAAAGATTATTCAAGGGATAGAGCAGGCGGCACAGGAAAGTGGTTATTCTGTGTTGTTGGGGGATACTCAAGGCGAAGCTAAGAGGGAGCATGAGTATGCAGGTATGGTTTTATCAAATCGAGCCGATGGTTTGATTCATCTCGACCATTCGTTTCCATTTTCAAAAAATGACCAACTACTGGCTGAAAATGTCGCTATGGTGAGCGTATGTGAACGCATAAAGTCGGAAAAGAAATACCCTGTCGTTGAACTTGATAATTACTCTGCTTGTCGGGCGTTAGCTAATCATTTAACAAGTTATGGGCACAAGAAATTTGGCGTTATAGCAGGTCAAAAAGAAAGTCAAATTTATAGAGACAGATTAAGAGGCATCGAAAGTGTCTTACATGAAGAGAGTATTTCTTTAGCTGATAGCTTAGTTGTGGGGGGAGAATATAGTATGGAAGCTGGAGAACAAGGAGCTAGAGAGCTTTTAGCGCATTCAGAACGACCTACGGCAATATTTTGTTTTAATGATGATATTGCTATTGGCGCTATACATGAAATAAAAAAGCATGGTTTACGTGTCCCTGAAGATATATCGGTAGTTGGCTTTGATAATATAAAGGTATCTGCCTACGTAGACCCACCACTAACTACAATAGACCAACCTGCCAATGAAATGGGGCGTAAAGCGGTTGAAGTGGTATTACAACTAATTAGAAACAAGCCATTACCTCGTGATCGTGAAATCGTACAATTTAATTTGTTAGAAAGAAATAGCAGCGGTCAGGCGAAAAAATAATCTAGATTAAAAAGTTATTTATATAGGCAACTGCTTTTATTATTATCATTGATATATAAGGGGTTGTTGTAGTGTTTTTTGTTTTTAATTATGTTTTAGTAAGCAATACTGTATTTAAATTAAATCAAAAATCAACCAAAACAACTATTGACAGCTATTAAATTTATCACTAATATCAGAATCACTGTAATCGATTGCAGTGATAGTTTCACATCCTGAACACGAGTAAATAAAGCTATTTATTACTGATTTAAATCGCTTTTTAACTTTTTAATGTTGCAATCGATTACATAGTGTTAATATGTAAATTTAAGCTTATTAAATTAATGAATATTAATTGCAGTAAAAAATCAGTTAAAAAATGCTCCAGTAAGAAAAATAATAAATTATTATAAATAAAACATAAACATAAACATGAAGGAGAAAAATACATGAAGGCGAGTATATTAAAAACACCTATATCTTTTCCTTTATCTACGCTTTTTAAAAAGTCAGTGCTATATACAGCCATTGCATGTTCTGTAAATATGGCACAAGCACAAAATGTAGATAATTCAGAAGATGTCATCACCCAATCAACGGCAAAAAGCGAGCTGGATACTGAGAAACTCGAAGTTATTGAAATTAGAGGGATCTTGGCATCTTCAGCGGCTAATTTGGCCATTAAACGACTATCAAATTCAACCGTTGAAGCCATTACCGCTGAAGATATTGGTAAATTTCCTGATAAAAATATTGCCGACTCCTTACAACGTGTACCTGGGGTAGTTATTACTAGAGATGGGGGTGAAGGTAGTAGCGTAAGTATTCGTGGTTTATCATCAGATTTTACTTTTACTCAGCTTAACGGTAATTTCATCGCCTCTTCTCCTGGTCGCCCATCTCGCTCTTTTTCCTATGCATTATTACCGTCGACAATGATCGAGCGTGTTGAAGTTTATAAGTCTTCTGAGGCTCGTTTAGATGAAGGCGGCATCGGTGGTACGGTGTTGCTACATACACGTAAACCCTTAGAAATGGAAAAGAATTCAGGGGTACTTAATGTAGAAAGTACTTATGCTGATATCACTGATGAATATGAACCACAGTTTAGTGGGATATATTCGTGGAAAAACGATGCAGAAGATTTTGGTTTATTAGTCGGTTATACACAACAAGAACGTACTAATAGAGCACAAACTTCACGTATTAATATCGTCAATCAAAATTTTTCTTATCAAGAACGTGTTGATGGTCAAGTTGTTGAAGGTGGAGCGGTTGGTTTTGCCCCACAAAGTATGGTGCAAGAAGTATTAGAAGAAAGTCGTAACCGTATCGGCGTGCAAGTTTCGTCTCAATGGCAATTAAACGATGAATTACAATTTGGCTTTAACTACTTTGGCTTCACCTTAGAGCAAGACTCTGTACTAAACCAATTAGAATATCCTGAATGGCACAACAATAATAAATATTGGACAAATGTTCGTGTTGATGCGGATGCAGAATGGGTAACAGGCATTGATTACTCAAATGGTGCCAGTGGTAGTGAACAAGTTTTTGATGTACCAAGAATCAATGGTGAATATACGAGAGAAGAGTCTACTTCAGACACGTATGATTTCTATGCAGAATATGAAGGTGATGACTTTACTGCAAAATTCATTTTTGGACACACTGAAGCTAAAGGTGGACCATCTCAAAAATATCGCGCCGCTTATTATCCAAAAGCCGCTTCGACATTTTATGGTTATGATCTTTCTGGTAAAAATCTAACCACGTATATGGATCCTGAGATGTTTAATAATCTGCAGGCGGGTATCGGTGGCGATGCTGATGTTGGTGCAACGGATTCTAGTTTTGTTACTGGCACTCAGGAAGAAGATTATGCGCAACTTGATGTCTCGTACTTTGCTGACTATGGCATCGTAGAAACATTACACTTTGGTGTGAAATATCGTAAAGGACAAATCCATCGCGATACTCGTAATACCTTTTACTTATCTCCTGATTTTGATATCGCAGCCGCTGAGGCCGGAAATGGTATAAGTTTGGAAGATGACTATTCACGAAACGGTGGCATTCCTCCAATTACGGATGTTTTAGCTGATGCACCATTGGATAATTTGTCTGGTGTTATTAATACGAATTTATTCCCAGCGGTAAATTGGAATAAATATGAAGAAGTATTAAATAATAATTTTGTTCGTTATACGCGCAAAGAACCCAATTTTATTTATGAAGTTGAGGAAGAAATATTTTCTGCCTATATACAAGCGGATTACAAATATAAAGATTTACGTGGTAATTTTGGATTACGTTTTGTTGATACTAAAACCACCAGTTTGGCGACAGATAAAGTTGTTTATCGCTTAGATTATAAAGATGCCAACGGTGTTGATATTCCTGAGCTGCAATCTCGTCCAGAAGAGTTTATTTTAAATCAAAAGGTTAATGATAAAACCCATGTATTGCCTAGCTTTAATATTGTTTGGGATATCGATGACAATTGGGTATTACGTGGTGGTGCCGCTCAAGTTATTTCACGCCCTGATTATGAAGATTTAGGTGATTTCCAAACGTTAACTTATACCTCAAGTGAATATTCTGCGGACCGTTCATTGGAAACAGCCTTTGATCCGATTAATGATTCTGAAGGTTGGGTTGGCTCTGGCGGTAATTCAAATTTGAACCCATTAGAATCAACACAATTAGATTTGTCTCTTGAATATTATTATGGCGTAGGTTCTGGGGCGAGTATCGCCGTATTTAAAAAAGACGTCGACAACTTTGTTGTACCACTAATTATTGATGTAACACGTAGTTTACCAGAACGTAATTTCACCATTGATAGTGCGGGCGGGCAGTCTATTACTGCTGGTGGCGATGATTTTCTAGTTAGAAACTATGTCACTAGTGCTAACGGCACTAATGCAGAATCAACAGGTATTGAAGTCTCATGGCAACATTTCTTTGAGAATGGTTTTGGTTTTTATGCCAACTATACCCATAACGATACAAATCAAGCCGATGTTGAGCGAGATGGCACTAAGTTAGGTGAATCACCATTAATAGGTTCGTCTGATTATCAAGCCAATATGTCTGTATTTTATGAAGATGACTTATTTAGTGTACGTGCATCTATCAACAGAAAAGGTCCAACGGTCGGGTCTTATGTTTCTTCTTGGGAAACTAACTTCTATACCGACACTTATGATCAGGTAGATGTCAACGCCAGTTATAACGTGATGGAAAACTTAGTGTTATCCGCTTCAGTGGTCAACTTGACAGAGTCTGAGTCCTATCAGCATCTAGGTAACGATACTAAAAATCGCTTTATTGCTAATCGTTATGGTGGTCGTCGATTCTATGCGGGAATGACCTATAGATTTTAAATAAAAGATCCCAAACAAATTGTTATCCCCCAACCATAAGCGCAAAAAGCGTATATAAAAAGATATTGGATAGAGGAACGAAAATGAATAAGTTTAATAAAACGAAAACGTCATTAGCTGTTGTTGTCGCTATGAGTACGTTAATAGGCTGTGGCGGCAGTGATACGCCTAAACCTGAGGATATCCCTAGCCGTGCGGCAGTAAATGATATTACGGCTGCAGATATTTCGGGTTCAGCAGTGAAGGGTACATTGATTAATGCTGACGTTTCTGTAGTACAAATGAACGGTTCAACCATTACCATCACATCAGATAGTCAAACAGATGGTAATGGTGATGTGAACTTTACTGTTCAAGGCGATGCTGGTTTTGGCATTGACAGTATGTTTAAAGTGATAGTAACGGCGCAAAGTGATACTACCATGATGTGTGATGCGATTAGTTGTGCCGGTACGGAGTTAGGTAAAAGCTTTAGTGGTTCACCATTAACTGGCGCTGAATTAACCACGCTGACTTATGTTGAGGTTCCTTATACGAATACGTCAGATAACCAAGCCGATGCAAGTTTTCAAGCAAATGCATTAACAACGATAGCAACATCGTTAATTGAAAAAGCAGTGGCTGAAGGTAAAAATGTATCAGTAAGACCTCTTTATGAGCTGGCCTTAGCAGAGTATTCAGCGACAACACTTAAAGCGATAGGTGTTTTTTCGCCGGGCAGTAACATCTTCGAAATGCCATTGGTTAGCGCTGAATCTTATGAAAATTTTGTGGTAGATCAAGATTGCGAAATGGTGCCAGCAGTAGACGAAAATGGCGACCCAGTTGTTGATGAAAATGGTGACCCAATAGTTGATGAAAATGGTGACCCAGTAACCGAAGAATCATGTACTGATATTTTGGCCGATACTGACATTATTAAACTGTCGCTTGCTAACGCTGCTTTTGCAAATATTAGTGAATTTGAAAGCTTTAATGCACTTTTTGATGAAGTGGTATCACGTACTCGTGGCGCATTAGCGGGTGATGAAGTCGCATTGAAATCAATTCGTGAAAGATTATTGACTTCTGTTCAGGCAGTACCATTTCTTGCCGAGTTGGGAATAGCTGCAGAGCAAGTTATTGATGTTGAATTAGCTTTTCTTGATAGTGCTTCAAGTGGCGGTCCTGTTCAAGAAATTACGACTACTGAAAACCTCGCTGGAGCAATAATAACAGCGCGTAATCGTATTGGTGATGGTGAAGCGGAGACGATGGCGTTTGATGGCGACATTAATACTAAATGGTTAGATCATAATGATTGGGCCGGTGCGCCGACTGTTGAAGATCCTGCATGGATACAAGTGCAATTTGCTCAAGCACATGCTGTAAGTAGCTTATTTATTACAAGTGCTAACGATGCTGATGGTCGCGATCCTGAGAACTTTAATATTGTTGCATCTAATGATGGTATTACTTGGGTTACGTTAGCTGAGTTTGTCGGTGAATCTTTTGACGAACGTTTTGAACGTAAAGCTTTTAGTTTCTCAAATGGCATTGCTTATAGTTATTACCGAGTCAATATTACCAAAAACAAAGGTGATGATACATTGATGCAATTAACTGAAATTCAGTTAGTTGGCCCAATACACTCAAGTATTGACCATACCGACCCTGTTGGTAGCACAACGATTACTGCACGCAATCGCATTGGTGATGGTGAAGCTGAAACCTTTGCCTTTGATAATAATCCAGAAACAAAATGGTTAGATCATAATGACTGGGCCGGTGCTCCTACAGTTGAAAATCCTTCTTGGGCACAAGTCGACTTTGCAAATGCAGTGGCTGTAAATGCTTTAGCAATTACTAGCGCTAATGATGCCGACGGAAGGGATCCAGAAAACTTCAGCTTAGTTGGTTCGAACGATGATGGCGCTACGTGGACTGAATTGGCTTCATGGTTAGGCGAGAGCTTTGATGAGCGTTTTGAGCGTCGAGTTTTTAGTGTTGATAACTTACTTGCTTTTACTAGTTACCGCGTAAATATCACCAAAAATAAAGGTGACGATACGCTAATGCAGTTAGCTGAAATTGAGTTGATTGGCCCTGAGGTTGCAGGTTTAAACCACGGTATGACTGCTGGTAGTGTGATAACGGCTCGAAATCGTATTGGCGATGGTGAAGCTGAAACAATGGCATTTGACGGTGATGTCAATACTAAATGGTTAGACCATAACGATTGGTCAGGTGCGCCAACAGTAGAAGACCCTTCTTGGGTACAAGTGGAATTACCAGCTGCTGCTACGGTTAACAAACTTGCCATTGTTAGTGCCAATGATGGAGAAGGTAGGGACCCTGAAAACTTTGATCTACTTGCCTCTAACGATGGTATTACTTGGATTGTACTTAATAGCTGGATTGGTGAAAGCTTTGATGAGCGTTTTGAACGTAAACAGTTTAGCTTTGGAAATGACTTAGGTTTTAGCTTTTATCGATTAAATATTACCAAAAATAAAGGTGATGATACGTTAATGCAAGTTGCTGAAATAGAGTTAATTGGTCCACAATATGTCTCTATTGACCATTCATCAGATCCTGGAGCCGTATTCACAGCGCGCAACAGAATTGGTGATGGTGAAGCAGAAAGCAAAGTATTTGATGATGATATCAATACCAAATGGCTAGATCATAATGATTGGGCAGGTGCTCCAACGGTAGAAGATCCTTCTTGGGTGCAAGTAGACTTCCCAGCGAAGAAAATTGTTACCAGTATTGCAATTACAAGTGCCAATGATGCTGATGGTAGAGATCCTGAAAACTTTAATTTGCAAGGCTCTAATGATGGTGGTGTGACATGGTCTCCTATTAAGAGCTGGATAGGTGAGTCTTGGGATAATCGTTTTGAACGTAAGTTATTTGAAATGGGTAATGGTTTTGCTTATACCAGTTACCGTTTTAATATTACCAAGAACAAAGGCGATGATACCTTGATGCAAATTTCTGAAATAGAGTTAATAGGTCCTGAACTCTAAATGTTTTAATTGTGTAGAAATGGTGTGTGTGTGTTAAGTACCTCCCATACACAGGCGCATACGCACTATTTCTTACACACTTATTTCTAAGAACAAAGGTAATGATACTTTGCTGCAAATTGTTGAAATAGAGTTAATAGCTGCAAAACTCTAAATGTTTTAATTGTGTAGAAATGGTGTCTATGTGTTGAGTACTTCCCATACACAGGCGCATGCGCACCATTTTCTACATGTTTTTTATCAATTTATTAGTGTGTGTTTTGTTTTATTTATTATTTGATCAGAACATACACTAATGAAAATTACTCAAACGAAATATTAAATTTATGATTTTTAAATTACATTTACTGCTAATTGTTATATTTCTAGGTTTGGTGTCGACATCAGTCTTAGCCGAAATTAATAACAATCGCCCACCCTTTTCATTAACTTTGGCTCAGGTTGAACAATGGTCTCCTAGCACAACGACAACAGATAAAAACAATATTTCATCTGTGCCGCTGAAAAAACGATTTGTTGCCGATTTGGGTAATAACAAACAAGCATTAGATAGTAAGGTTAAAGTATTAGTTGCGCCTGATGGCATGAATAACTTTGCTAATTATCTTAAAGAGCAAAAAAAGTTTAACTTATATAACTTTACGCATTGGTCACATATCGATGTATTGAATTGGTTTGCAGGTACTGCAAATGAAACCGTAAATTTACCTGCAAGACCTTGGGTTGAAACAGCACATAAAAATGGCGTTAAAGTCATTGGAACTGTGTATCTATCAGTGGCGCAATATGGCGGCAATGTTGAAACCGTTGCTCGATTACTGCAACAAAATAGTCAAGGTGAATTTCCTCTCGCAAAGAAATTAGTCGCCCTTGCACAATATTATGGATTTGATGGTTGGTTAATTAACCCAGAAACGAATCTAACCTATGTTAAAAACGAACAAGGTGAGGTAATTAAAGGAAAATTTGAATATAAAAATGCGGCATTACTTGGTAAAAAAATGCAACTGTTTATGCGCTATTTAACAAGCATTGCACCAAAAGCGATGGAGATTCATTGGTATGACTCTATGTTATTAGATGGCTCCGTTAAATGGCAAAATGAACTGAATAAAAAAAATGCACCGTTTTTACAAAATGAACAACAGCGTATTAGCGATGCGATGTTTATGAACTATTGGTGGAACGCTGATATGGCTGAGGCATCACGTGATTACGTGGAACAATTGGGACGTTCACCTTACGATTTGTATTTTGGCGCTGATTTGTCACCAGCACGCAATGCACAGCGCATGTTTGAGCGTAATGAATGGTTAGCTGCGTTATTTCCTACCCAGAGTAATGGGCAAATGAATAAAGCAGTAAGTTCTATCGCTTTATTTGGAAACGATGTTAACTATACATTTTCGGGGAATAAGCATACTCCGGCTTTTAGTGATTTTCGAGACAATGAAAAAGATAGCCGTCGTTTTTATAATACCGAAACTAGGCTCTTTGCTGGTGATGATTTAAATCTCTATAGCAATGATGATAGCGGGAAGTGGCCAGGACTAGGCCGTTATGTTCCAGCCAAATCTACGTTAACGCAATTACCCTTTACGACAAGTTTTAATACAGGCCATGGTTTATTTAAAGCCAAGAAAGGTACGTTAATACCAGGTCAATGGCATGATATTAGTCAGCAGGATATATTGCCAACGTGGCAATTTGCCATCAAAGGAAATAAAACCACCTCTGTATTTTATGATTTTGACATTGCCTATATGGGCGGAAACTCACTCGCAATTGTCAGTGATAAAAGTATAGGTAAAAGTACAATACCTCTGTACCAAAGTGATTTTTTACTTAACGACAAGTCTCAATTAAGCATTACTTATCAATATCGTTTACCTCATGAGAAAGTCAGCTTATGGCTTGAATTGGATAATAAAGAAATCATGTATATTCCTTTAACAATAGCTTCGAATTTAAACAAGAAAAAAGCTAATCACGAGCAGGTAGACACGATTGATAATGCCGAACTCAATGGCTGGAAAACAATAAAGCATTCCTTGAAAAATCATCAGCATAAACGGGTAACACGTAGTGGTTTTTCAGTCGAAGAACATCCTCTAAACGACGTAGCAATTAATATTGGTTTGGTAGAAATCCATTGATGAAAAGAATAATACCTGTCGAAATTTGTCTTGATAGTGATGACAAGCAACGCTTAGCAGAAAATGTTAGCAAAGTTTTTCAGGCTGGCGCTGCCCGCATTGAGCTGTGCAGTGCAATGGCAGAAGATGGTTTAACACCAGATATAGAAGCTGTCGCTATCGCGCGCAGAGCTTTTGCTAAACGCCGCGGCTTAATAGTGATGATACGCCCACGTGGTGGTGATTTTGTTTATAACAATGATGAAGTCACGTTGATGCTAAAACAAATTGAACAAGTTGCGCATGAAGGTGCTGATGGGGTTGTTTTTGGAGCATTAACTTCAGAAAGCCAAACTTTGGATTTACCCGTATTAGGACGTTTGATCAAAGCAAGTCAGCAACTTAATTTGCAAGTAGGCATACATCGCGCATTTGATGCAGTTGACGATCGCCAATTAGCAATAACGCAATTAATTGCTTTGGGTGTGGATAGAGTTTTGACTAGCGGTACACCTTGGGGATCAAGTTTAAATGCACTGTTGGGCGTAAACACATTGTTAGATTTGGCAGTGTTAGCAAATAAACAAATAGAAATAGTGATTGCGGGTGGAATTACAGAGCGTAATGCCAAGAAAATTCTCGCACAACTGACCCATGTACCAAGTTTACTTTCTCTTCATGCGTACTCAAGTGTTTTAGTCAACAATCATATCGCAAGTAAGAGTGTCGCGTCCTTGGTTAATTTAGAATTGTAAATTTTACAAAAGAACAGCGTAATTCGTCACTTAGTTTATGAATTTATCTAGCATGAATGTATAAGCAAGTGATTGTAGTTACTCATAATTTTCGTCAATATTGTAATCGATTACAACATTGACTGTTTGAAGTTATTTAATAAAAGTGAAGTAGTTTAACTATGCCAAATAATGATATATCACCATTAACTGTGACCAAACAATTATGCCTTAATGGACAATGGCAGTTTCGTCAGAGCGGCAATGGACAATGGTTACCGGCACAAGTGCCAGGTTGTAACTTTTCTGATTTGTTAAAAAATAAGCTCATTAGTGATCCATTTTACCGTAATGAAGAGCATCAATTACAATGGATTGAAAAAGTAAATTGGCAATATCAAAAATCTTTTATGATAGAGCAAGATATGCTTCATTTTACAGACATTGAGTTGGTGCTTGAAGGACTTGATACTTACTGCCAGGTGTATTTAAATAATATTTTAATACATGAAAACAATAACATGTTTGTTGGTCATAGAGTTTCATGTAAAGAATGGTTATGTATTGGTGAAAACGAGCTAAGAATTGAGTTCAGATCACCAATAAATGAAGTGATGCCTACATTTCAGAATAATGGCTTTACTTATCCAGCGGAAAATGACAAATCTGAACAACGCCTCAGTGTTTTTACACGCAAAGCCCCTTATCATTACGGCTGGGATTGGGGACCACGTTTTGTGACCTCTGGCATTTGGCGAGATATTCGATTAGAAGCAGTCAATAAAGTTCGTATTGATAATGTTTATGTTCAACAAAAACATTTAGGTGACGAGCGGGCAGAACTCGTTTTTCAAGTCTCATTAAAAAATCTATTTTCATCTAGTCATGCTGACTTTGAAGGGATTATTGATATTGCGTGTGACAATGTTGATGGCCTTGATCAACAGGCAACTATTGAGGTAAATGGCTCAGAGCAAATCGTTAATATCCCGTTAACTATCAATACACCTCAAAAATGGTGGCCTAATGGCTTAGGTGAAGCATTCTTACATCAATTTACAGTGACTTTTTCAGATGGAAATGGGCAGCTATGTAAACAAAATATTGCTGTTGGTTTACGAACAATTGAAGTGATAAATGAAGCCGATCAATATGGCGAGTCTTTCTTTATTAAAGTTAATGGTCATGCCATCTTCATGAAAGGAGCTAATTATATTCCTTCTGATAGTTTTCTTGATCGCGTTTCAACTGAAAAATATCAAAAGGTCTTTGATGATGCGGTATCAGCAAATATGAATATGCTACGAGTATGGGGTGGTGGCATCTACGAAGATGATGAATTTTATCGGTTGGCTGATGAGCGAGGAATTTTGATCTGGCAAGATTTTATGTTTGCTTGCAGCTTATACCCAGGTGATGCTGGTTTTATTGAAAATGTTAAACAAGAAGTTGAATACAATGTTAAACGGTTGAGAAACCACGCCTGTCTTGCCTTGTGGTGTGGTAATAATGAAACTGAAATGGGTATTGAATTTTGGCAATGGCCAACGACATTTAGTTATTCTGATGAATTGTATCAACGACTAAAACAAGATTACGATTTGTTATTTAAGCACGTATTACCAGAATTAGTCTTAGCGCTTGATCCTGCTCGTTTTTACTTTTCTTCGTCACCGATTGGTTTTTGGGAAAACAAAGAAGATGATAATAAGGGAGATAATCACTATTGGGGAGTTTGGCATGGTGAAGAACCTTTCAGTGAATTTAAAAATCGTGTCCCACGTTTTATGAGCGAATATGGCTTTCAATCTTTTCCAATTATGGCGTCGGTAAAAGAATATTCCATTGAAGAAGATTGGCACCTTGAGTCCTCTGTAATGAAAACCCATCAAAAACATCCTCGTGGTAATAGTTTAATTCGTCAATATATGGCTGAAGAATATCGAGATCCAAAAGACTTTGAGAGCTTTCTTTATCTGAGCCAAGTTCAACAAGCGTTGGGAATGAAGGTAGCTTTTGAAGCGCATCGTAGTGCGATGCCATTTTGTATGGGAAGTTTGTATTGGCAATTTAATGATTGCTGGCCGGTTGCTTCGTGGTCTGGTATTGACTATTACGGGCGTTGGAAAGCATTGCATTATCAAGCAAAACGTAGTTTTGAGCATTTAGCTGTATTTGTTGAACAAACTGAAAATAAACTTTCTGTTAATATCGTTTCTGATTTACTTAACAAGTCTTCATTGCAATTAAATCAACAATTAATGACATTTGATGGCTCAGTATTATGGTCTGATCAACAAATTGTTGAAATAGACGGTTTAACAAGCAAAATCATTGTTAGTCATGAGGTGACTGAATTACTTGATAATATTATTAGCAGCGACGTTGTTTTTGTTGCTTCTGTTGTTGATGAAAGTTCTAAGGCGCTTGTTAGTGAAGCATTTCATTATTTTGTTCCGACTAAAGATCTGACATTAAAAACACCAAGCTATCGGGTAACGTCGACAAAAAGTGATGAAAGTATTGAGTTTGTGATTCAAGCAGATACTCTAGTGAGGCAAGTTCATCTAACGATGAATGATAATTTAAATAACTTTACCGATAACTTTTTTGATTTATTGCCCGGTGTTAAAAAACACATTAGTTTACCTACAGATAAAGCTAATTCAGTCAGTGCTAATCAAGCGATAGAGTCTTTAAAAGTAATGTCAGTTGTTGATACATATTCAAACTAAAAATTTAAGGTAATTCCATGGCGCTTCATACGCTTGATTTGATTATTATCGCATTGTACTTAATCAGTATTATTGCGATCGGTTTCTATCTTTCAAAACGTGCATCTAAAAACCTTGATTCCTATTTCTTAGGTGGTAAAAAAATTCCATGGTGGGTATTAGGGGTTTCAAATGCGTCTGGCATGTTTGATATCACCGGCACCATGTGGTTGGTATCTATGTGCTTTGTTTATGGATTAAAGAGTGCATGGCTACCTTGGATATGGCCTATTTTTAATCAAGTGTTTTTAATGATTTATCTTTCAGCCTGGTTACGTCGCTCTAATGTAATGACGGGGGCTGAGTGGCTAAAAACGCGTTTTGGTAGCGGAAGGGGGGCTGAGTTATCACATATTGCCGTTGTTATTTTTGCAGTGATCAGTGCCATTGGGTTTATCTCCTACGCCTTTAAAGGCATAGGTAAATTTGCCGTGATTTTCTTTCCGTGGGATTTATCTCCAGATACATACGCTTTGATAATTTTTGCAATCACCACTTTATATGTTGTAAAAGGTGGTATGTATAGCGTGGTCTTCACTGAATTATTGCAATTTGTCATTATGACATTTGCCGCCATCGCCGTTGGTATTATCGCGATGAATATGGTTAGTAGTGAAGCACTTAATGCCGTTATTCCCGCAGGATGGAAAGAACTGTTTTTTGGTTGGCAATTGGAATTAGATTGGACTGGTGTGATCGACTCGGTGAATCAGAAGATCACCGATGATGGCTTTACGCTCTTTGGTTACTTTTTTATGATGATGTTATTTAAAGGGGTATTATCAAGTTTGGCAGGCCCTGTTCCTAACTATGATATGCAACGCATACTGGCAACTAAAGACGCAAAAGAAGCTGCAAAAATGAGTGGTATTGTTTCTTTAGTGATGTTTTTTCCCCGCTATATGATGGTTGCTGGACTGACCATTTTAGCTTTAGTTTATATGGGGCCAGAAATACAAAGCAGTAATGAAGTTTTCGATTTTGAGCAAATATTACCTTACGCCATTAGTAATTTTGTACCTGTTGGTCTAAGTGGCTTATTAATCGCAGGTTTATTGGCTGCCTTTATGTCAACGTATGCCGCGACAGTTAATGCCGCGCCAGCTTATATCGTTAACGATATTTATAAACGTTACTTCAATCCAACAGGCAGTGAAAAACAATATATTCGTATGAGTTATGGCGTTTCATTGCTGCTGGTTGTTGTTGGTATTGGTCTTGGTTTTCTAATTACTAGCATCAATGACATTATGCAGTGGATATTTGGCGCCTTGTTTGGCGGTTATGCTGCAGCCAATGTACTTAAATGGCATTGGTGGCGTTTCAATGCTTATGGTTACTTCTGGGGAATGATGTCTGGTCTGATGGCATCTATGGCTTTACCGCTTATTTTTCCAGAGATGCAGCCCTTATATGCTTTCCCTTATTTACTTCTTGCCGGTTTAGTGGGCTCCATTATCGGTACTTTAGCCACTCCTCCCGAAAATGATGAGGTTTTGATGAGCTTTTATCAAAAAGTTCGTCCGTGGGGATTTTGGCAACCAATCAAGATGAAAGTGCTTAACCAATCACCCGATTTTCAAGCGAACAATACGTTTTCACGTGATGTCTTCAATATTGTTATTGGCATGATTTGGCAAATATCTTTAGTGGTACTGCCAATATATTTGGTGATTAAAGAGTTTATACCTATGTTGACAGCATTAATGGTTATGTTATTGACGTCATTTGTTTTAAAGAAAAATTGGTATGACAAGTTAGAAAATTAAGTACTTAAAAAGCAATTGTTTCCATTGGTATAGCTGTGTATGTAAATAAAATATGAATAAATTAGCATCAAAATTATTACTAAAATTACAACCAAAAATAAAACGAAATCAAAAAGTAAAAAATATGAAAAAATTAATGACAGTAGCTTCAGTCTTATTACTTGTATCCGCTTGTAATAACGCCGAGCAAAAAAATACGGCACTAAAACAAACGGATCTAAATAAAAATGTCAATGCAACAAAAGTTGTTAAGCAGCAAGATGTTTTAACCTATGTCGACCCATTTATTGGTACAGGTGGTCATGGTCATACTTTTCCAGGGGCAACAGTACCGTTTGGCATGGTGCAACTGAGTCCTGATAACTTAACTAAATCTCGTTGGGATTGGACGTCAGGTTATCATTATAGTGATCAAACCTTGTTAGGCTTTAGTCATACCCATTTATCCGGTACTGGGGTCGGTGACTTACTTGATATTTTAGTGATGCCATTTGTTTCTACTTACCCTGAAAATAGTAAAAATGAAGTCGAACATTTATATGCAACCTATAAGAAAGAAAATGAAACCGCTACGGCGGGTTATTATTCTGTCTATCTCGAAGATGAGGATATTAAAGCTGAGTTAACATCTACCGCAAGGGTTGGTGTGCATAAATACAGTTTTGGTCAAAAAGGTACTCCGCAACTATTAATCGATTTGGGTTATGCCCAGAACTATGACAAAGCGGTTGATACTTATTTTAAAGTAGAAAATGATCATACCCTTGTGGGATATCGAAAATCTGCGGGCTGGGCAAAGCATCAACCCGTTTATTTTGTGATGGAATTTAGTGAAAATTTTCAGCATCAGTTATTTAACGATAAACAATTAAGCTCAGGTAACGAGCTAAAAGCTGAAAAAAGCGAAGCGGTATTGAGTTTCCCACAATTAATGGGCAAAGCACTCAATGTTAAAGTCGGTATTTCATACGCAAGTATTGACGGTGCGCGCAAAAACATTGCCATTGAGGCACCTAGCTTTGATTTTAATAAAACAAAATTGGCCGCAGAAACCTTATGGCGTGCACAGCTAAATAAAATCTCCGTTAATGACGTCGATGAAGTTTCTAAAAAGAAATTTTACACGGCCCTTTATCATTCTTTTATGGCGCCGCATTTATTTAGTGATGCCAATGGTGAATATTATGGCGCCGATGGAAAGACCCATAAGGCCGAAGGTTATAACCGATATACCTTGTTTTCTCTTTGGGATACCTTTAGAACCCTTCATCCGTTGTTAACTATTACTAATCCTGAGTTAGTGGATGATTTAGTTAAATCAATGATGGCATTTTATGATGAAGCCGGTTTATTACCTTCATGGGATCTTATGTCCAACGAAACCGATGTTATGATTGGTTATCACGCCGTTCCTGTAATTGTTGATGCGTATCTAAAAGGGCTCACTACCGTTGATCCTGAAAAACTTTTTGAAGCCAGTAAAAAATCAGCTATGCAAGACAGGTTTGGCATCGATTTATTTAGGGAATATGGATATATCCCGTCAGAACTTGAAGTTGAAGCCGTATCAAAAGCTTTAGAATATGCTTATGACGATTCGGCTATCGCACAATTGGCAAAAGCACTAGGTAAAGATGAAGAATATCAATACTTTTCAAAGCGTGCTCAAAGTTATAAAACCTTATTTGATAAAAGTGTTGGTTTTATGCGTGGTAAAGATAAAAATGGTCAATGGGTTGAGAAATTTAGTCCTACCCATGTTGATCATCGCACCACAGATTACACAGAAGCCAATGCATGGCAATACACATGGTTTGTGCCTCATGATGTTGATGGCTTAAAAGGCTTGTTTGGCGGCGAAGCACAATTTGTTAACAAGCTTGATGCCTTATTTACAGTGAGTTCAAAAATGGAAGGGGATGTTTCTCCTGATATATCTGGTTTAATTGGTCAATATGCACATGGCAATGAACCTTGCCATCATATTCCTTATTTATACTCGTTTACTAAAGATAAGTGGAAGGGCGAAGCCAGAATTAGAGAAATCCGAGAAACGATGTATCGCGCCGAACCGGATGGCCTAGCGGGTAATGATGATGTAGGACAAATGTCAGCTTGGTATGTAATGAGTGCCTTAGGTTTTTATCCAGTGAATCCAGCCGATGGTAAGTTTATTTTTGGTACGCCATTGTTTAATGAAGTGACGTTAAATTTAAACAAGGGTAATCATTTTACAATCAAACAAGCTAATAACAATGGTGAAAACTATGTTGAATCAATTCAATTAAATAGTACAACCATTGATCGAAATTACATTAGTTACGACGAGTTAATGCAAAATGGCGAACTTCATTTTACTTTTAAATAGCTAACATATATCAGCAATTTTATTCGTAATTAACCTGCATAGTCTATTGTATTTGTGCAGGTTTAAGTGATGTAGCTATGATAAAAATCAATAAGTAAAAATGTGCTCATTACATTACTACTGGGTTGAGGTGAAAGGTAATGGTAAGAGATAAAAACGAAACGTTTTATGTAGGCATTGATGGCGGTGGTACTAAATGCCGAGTTCAAATTGAAACAAGTGACGGTGTTTTACTTGGTAGTGGTTTAGGTGGCACGGCAAACCCGTCTCATGGCCTTGAAACTGTTATAAATTCGATTATGACAGCGATCAATCTCGCCATGGAGCAGGCAAATATTGCTCCACAAAATATAAAAAATTTAGTGGTAGGTGCAGGATTGGCAGGTTTACATTTAGCTAAATACAATGACTTAATGAGAAGCTGGCAACATCCTTTTCAAGCTTTATACCTTACTGATGATCTACATGCAGCATTACTTGGTGCTCATGCTGGTAAAGATGGAGCTGTAGCTATTATAGGAACTGGTTTTAGTGCACTTTCAGTCGTTAATAGTATTAAAACACCCATAGGTGGCTATGGCTTTTTACAGGGCGATCATTGCAGTGGCTCATGGATGGGATATCAAGCCGTACAGGCGGCGTTGTTATCACATGATAAGCTGGAAAGTCCAACATTACTGAGTAAGCTACTCTTCGATAAATTTAATGTTAGTGGCGTAGAGTTAGCAAACAAATTAGTGGGTGCTGGGGCATGTGAATATGGGGCGTTAGCGCCGATAGTCTTTGCTGCAGCTGCTAATAATGACGTGAAAGCTAATAAAATAATTGCGCAAAGTTGTGATTTTGTTCGTCGTGTTATTACCTTGCTAATAAAGACAAAGCCGCCAAGAGTCTCGCTTATTGGTGGTGTCGCTAATCAGCTGCTGCAATTTTTAGATAAAGATATAACGACACAGCTGTCTTTACCAATAAATACACCAGAGCAAGGGGCAATAGCATTTGCTCGTGAGCAACATCAAAGTATTGATTCAACTATTTCATCGCCATTGCAAGGATAAGTTACGTGACTACAAAAAGAGAATTTTTAAAATATTCATTGGCAAGTGCATCTGCATTAGGGGTCGCTAGCCATTTACCTAAAGCAATTGCTGCTGAGCAAAAAGTTACTGCACAACATATGAGTGAAGTTGTAAACGTAAATAAACCAATTGTCATTTCTACTTGGCAGCATGGCGTAGCTGCTAATCACGCAGCATGGCAGATATTAATCGAAAATGGTAAAGCCATAGATGCTGTAGAAAAAGGTGTACGAGTACCTGAGTCTGATCCTGAAGTCCGTACTGTCGGTTATGGCGGATATCCTGATAGAGAAGGTAAAGTCACACTTGATGCTTGTATCATGGATGAAAATCAAAATTGTGGTTCAGTGGCATTTTTACAACATATTAAACATCCTATATCTGTCGCTCGATTAGTCATGGATAAAACACCACATGTTATGTTAGTGGGAGAAGGGGCGCTGCAATTCGCGAAAGAACAAGGTTTTAAAGAAGAAAACTTACTAACAGCACAAGCGAAAAAGGATTGGCAAGAGTGGTTGGTGAAATCTAAATATCAGCCAGTAATTAATATCGAAAATCACGATACCATTGGTATGCTAGCGTTAGATAAAAATGGTGACTTATCAGGTGCGTGTACGACAAGTGGTGCGGCATACAAAATGTCTGGTCGCGTCGGTGATTCTCCAATTATTGGCGCCGGCCTTTATGTTGATAATGACATTGGAGCCGCTACAGCAACAGGCATGGGCGAGCTCATGATTAAAACAGTGGGTTGTCATCTCGTAGTGGAAATGATGCGACAAGGGATGAATCCGACACAAGCCTGTCAAGCGGCAGTAGAGCGTATCGCTCATAAACTGGGGGACTATAAAGACTTTCAAGTAGGTTTTTTGGCTTTGAATAAAGCGGGAGAATTTGGTTCATATTGTATTCAATCGGGTTTTAATTATGCGGTAACAGATCACTCTGGTAGCAAATTATTAGACGCGGATAGTATTTTATAATCAGACGCGGATAGTATTTTATAATCCTTATCTCCATCTGCATTAACGTTTAATTTGAAGAGCAAAGTTTACGATGTTCAAGGCGCACTGTTTAATCCTACTTATATTGCTTTTGTCTATTATCAATAAAGCTCATAGTTATGAAAGTATAACGGTTAATTCTCCAAATACTGATTTAGCTGTTGAGTTTTTATTAGTTAACGGTATTGCCAAGTATCGGCTATTTAACGATACCACAGATATAATTAAGCCGTCATTATTAGGCTTTCGTTTCCACAAGCAAGCAACCATGCTTGATAGTTTTA